>JABAOH010003290.1_pt1 | contig 15485 bp, 9 predicted proteins | sample 7062181 | NCBI WGS metagenome assembly JABAOH01 (sample SAMN14538630, study PRJNA623070) | marine sediment metagenome | biome: marine biome [ENVO:00000428]; feature: marine pelagic biome [ENVO:01000023]; material: deep marine sediment [ENVO:00002113]; isolation source: pool of 5 deep marine...
TAAACCTTAACCTTCGTGAAGAGATCCTGCTCCTCCCCGAAGAGCTTCCCATACTCCCACGTGTAGTTCAATTTCGTAACCGTAACGTTCGTATCGGGATTAAGGGTCGAATCCGCATGCGAATAAATACGAACGTTATGATAGACAGGACTCGCTGACAGCGATCCAGCGAACTCCTCCTTCTCCCCGCTGTCCATAGTATAGTTCGACCAGAACTCTCCCGAAAGCGAATCAAAGGAATAGTTCTGCCACACAAGTTTGTAATCATTCAAATCACCCTCTATCGATACGTTCGCCTCCCCAATCGTGAGGTTCGTCCCCGTGAAATCATAGTTGACCAGGAAGTGGATTTTATTCAACTTCTCATAGGGTTCGCCAGGGTGTGTGAAACCGTATGAAGTGGTTATGGTATTCGAACTGCCCGTCGAGCTGATATAGGTGTTATTCAGATACCCTTTCGAACCCCTCGTGTCCCGAATCCCCCTCGCTCTGAAAATCTTCCTCCCGGTCTCGGAACAGTTCAGGGTGAAGTTGAGATAGGTTGATTTTCTTGGGTCGATATCCGGGACGCTCCAAAGGATTTCATTGTTCGAAGCGTTGTAACTCCCGCTTCCGTAATCCGTAACGTTACAATCAGGAGACACGAACAGGCTGGCGTTCCACTCGTTGTTTGTATTGGCGTCCCCCCTGTTCGTCACTTTCAGGGAAAGGTTATAGGTCACGTTCGATTGAATCGAACGCGGTTCAGGCCACGGATATTCATCTCTCTGGTGGACAACCAGACCGAATTCAAGATGAGACTCGCTCGAATAGTTCATCGTGGTTACCTCGAATTGTTGTTTTTCGCGTAATTTCTGGTAACCCCATGATACGTTATATCTGAAATATCCTAAGGTTGAATACGCGTTTGGCGTTATGACCTGATAGGAAGCAATGCTGTAGTTGTTCACACCAAACGTTTCCTTGTCTATGTACCATGTTATTACATTGGTGTCCCAGTCGATTTCCGGGGGTGAGGCATCTGTTCCTCCTGTGAGTGTCGGTGTTGTGGGAAACCACCCGGTTGGAACGGTTTCCTTGAGAACCAAGTTATCTTTCGGTTTCCCGCATCCCTTGTTGTGTATCACAAGGGACGAACTGAAAACCTTGTTTTTGTTCACGCTCTTGGGGGTTTCCCTTATAACCTCGAAAATCGCGATGTCGTCGCTGTTCTCTATCGAGAAGTTACCCTTCCTTGATTTCTGGAGGCTGTTTGGGTAGGTGTAGTTGACGGAAACATTCAAGGTGAAATTACCATTCGTGCTGTCCGTTGTGAGATTAAAGCTTATCGTCACGTTCCCCGTCTCGGATATGTTTATTAAATCATAGGCAGGCGAGACATTCCATCCTGACGGTTTTTCAAAGGTCACGTTGTATTCGATGATATCCGTGAAGGGATGGTAGATCGTTAAGTTCAACTCCTCTGTTGTGGAGGTGCAGAAGTATTCTGTCACATACGAAAATACGGTCACATTCCTGACCACGAAGCTCTCGTCCCTCGAATCGCTTCCTGATGAATATGTCAGGCTCGCTTTTATAATGTAGTCATCTTCTCCCCATCCCGTGGTGTTTATGAAGGTAAAGTTTTCGTAAACACTCGTGTACGCAGGGATGTTGACGTTTGTGTGTATGGAGGAGTTCACGGAAACGCCCGAGGAATTCGTGATGTTGAGGGTTATGTTTGAGAGGAAGGAAGTGTCCATTGAGTTTGATATCTTTATGCTCACGTTGAAAAAACCATCCCCCTGCTCCATTCCATTGGTTTCGTCCCCATCTATCCTCTTAATGATATCGGTTATCTCTATACTTGGTTTGTAATAAGCCTCGAAGCTCGCATTCCTGAACGTCAGGTTGGTTTCCCCGACATTCCTTATCTTAAAGCTGCAGTTCCCCCCCTCGCTGGTACTCGTCTGGTTTTTGAACACAGGGACGAAAAACTTCCCGGAGATAATTTCGTAGGAATGAAGGATATCGGTCCATCCGGTTGAGTTGTAGACATAGACTCTCGCTTTCGTGTTGCCTGTCCAGTTCAAAGTTAAGTTCCCTGTTCTGTAGTAACCCGCCTGACACGGGAAGCCAAATGTCATTTCTTCATTCCCTGTCAGGTTCTTCTCCTGACCCTGGTAATTATCCTTACCCAAAAGCTTGTAAACAGTTATGCTCTTATCCAATGTATCGTTCAGTCCTTCGCTGGAATTGGCGAACACAGAGAAATATGTTGTGGAGTTGTAGGAAGTTATGTTTATGGTCCAGTTGGCTGTCTTCGAAGAGTCCGCATCTATGATTCCCAGATTGAGCGTTCTGCTCGGCGAAACGCCCCAATCGGGAGGGACATCTATAGTGGCGTTCACATCGCTTGTAGCCTCCTGTATAGCATTTATCGTCGCTTTGACAACGAAGGTTTTATTCTCGAATATCTCATACGCCGAATCTATGCTGCTCACCACCAGATCCGCCTCGCAGCCGTAGGTTTGAACCGTGACGTTATACTCTCCCGACGGGGGATCCTTGTAACACGTGTCGCTCGGGTCCACATACCCCCTCCAGTTCTGTTTCTGCTGGTAATAACTGCAATCAGGAATGAAGTGGTAGATCACGTGTCCTGTTGAATTAGTTGTGTTGTAATCTGGATCCCCGGCAGAATAATACTGACTACCTATCCCGTACTTCGTAACGTTGAACTTGATGCTCGGCGAAGAATATGCGGGACTGTAGGCAGGCTGGTCTCTGTCGGTGTCGTTTATGAAAAGTATGAATTCCGCGGATGTGGAATCCGAAACGTTCGTTGAATTGTAGAAAGCATTGCTTTCATTCCCTTCCACATACGTTATTTGTATATCATTTTTTTCCAGAATGAATGAATTATCATCATCCACATATTCCCCGTCAGCCACGCTCGTATCATCATAGTTCCCGTTCTGGTCTGTCCCTTCGAACTTGAAGAACCAGGTTCCCACATCCCCGCAGGTGAAGTTAACCTCCCAGTAGGCAGTGAAGTTCGAGCAGGACGTGCAGTTTATTTCGTTCCCAATCTGGTTCCATGCTTCACCAGATTTCATCACGTATAACTTTGTTGTTACGTTATCCCCCACCTCATCCGTTACCTTCACGGTGAAGTTGAACGTCCTCCCCCACCCTTCCTGTCTGGGAGTGACGTTCGCGTACTTCAGGACCGGAACCGTGGACAGGTAGAACGTATTCGGGGGCAAAATGCTTGTCTGGTTATCGTAATAATACGTTTTGTTAACAATGAACGTAACGTTATACCAACCTTCCTTGCCTCCCGAGGAATCCCAGTTCTCCTGATACAGACCGCTTCCTATCCCCGTTGTCGTAAAGTTTTCATAATACCCGTCGGTTGATATGTTGAATACCGAAGTCGCGTAATCAATAGAGTTCGCGCAATCATCCCTCACCCTTGCCAGATGATAAACCAAATCCCCCCACGTGTAGTTCGTATCCCCGTCAGGCTGAAGTATCGTCAAATTAAAATCCCCCATAACCGTCAGATTTTGAACGCTCGATTCATTAGCGTAGTAACACATATCGCTCGAGTTCACCTTCGCATACCACCTCTGCTCTCCCACAACATATTCAGGACCAGGGTCTGTCGAACAGTTCGCATCGAAACCATACGTCACGTTCCCATCCGCATCCGTCACCAGCATGTGTCCGTCATCGTAAACATAACCAGGCGGACCTGAATAGCTTATCCAGAGCGTAACGTTCACACCAGCCGGCAGATACGTATTGTTATCCGTGTCCCTCAACCTCAGTTTCAGGGTATCAATCTGCGAACTGCTCCTGTTGGCAATGCTGTTGTTCCCCGCTATCACTTCGTATATCACGTTATCCTTAGTCACCGTGAAGCTTTGCGAACTGGTTTCGTTCGTCGTTCCGTTATTGTTGGTGGCGTTGAAGAAGAAATACTTGTCGTGTTCCCCATTCCAGATGTCGGCGCATGTGAACTCTTTGCTGAAGTTAAGCTGCTGCCACCCGCCCGGCGGAATTGTATAGTCATCCTGTCCGATGAGTTCCCAAGGACCGGCGGAATCATTTCCTACCCAAAGGTAGACGGTTACGTTGTTTATGCCTGTGGTGTTTACGGTAACATTGAACGTGAAGTTGCCCCCGCCCCAGCTGCCTGATGACGGATACTGGGTCACGTTTTCCAGTGATATGCTCACCGCCGGAGGCGCATTTACATCGAAGGTGCCCTCGCTCGTTTCATCTTCAGTCTCACCGCTTTGTGTGTTATTCATTCGGAATTTATACTTCCAGGTCCCGGTATCCGTGTCAGAGAAATTGCAATACCAGAAAAAGGTTTCATTGATGCAGTTGTTACAGACTATAGGGGTTTGGTTCGCGCATGAATAAGAGGTATATTCATTGAAGGTACTACCACCCGGCTGTTTCAGTAAAAGCGTTACATTCACCGGTATGCTATCGCCCGAAATAGCCACGACAGAGAAGTTCCAGTTCTTATAGGTATAATATTCGGATGTTGGATATACTGACTCGTTAAATAGTGATCTGTGGGCATCAAGATAGAAAACGCTTTCATTGTATGTGGAGCCGTTGTAGTAGTAGCTTTTATTCGAAACAGTGGAAACGTTATACCAACCGGTCGGATAGCTTATATTCGTGTTTATGGAACACGCTCCCGTGGCGTCTGCAGTACAGTTGTATTCATTGACCCCGTTAGTCATTTCAAGTATGATGGTGGAATCCGCAGTCCTGCTCCCGCCGCAGTCATCCGTCACGCTGGCCTGCAAAGTAATATCATCGTTCTGGGTGAAGTTCTGATTTCCTGTCGGCTGGGCGAGCGTATTCGTCAGTTCTCCCATCAGAGTGAAGTTTACCTTACCTGTTATGTTTTCTTTAAGGCACGAATCGTAAACTTCACCCTTCCAATAGTGGACACCAAGATAATACTTGGTCTCATCTTCACACCATATCCCAGGCGTAACCGTATGGATGAGATGTCCCGTATCATTCGTGGTTTCCAAAAAGCTGGTGTTCTGTGTGTAGCTGTAAGTAGATATCCAGATCCTCCCCAGTACATCGGCATCATAACTCTGGTTATCTTTATCATAAATTTGCGCGGTGAAATTGGTTGCAATAGTTCTGTTTACAATGGCATTTGCCGAAGGCGTGACGTTCCATATATTGACATCATCACTTTCTATGGCAAAATAATCAACCGATGTGTTCGTTGTGTGGCTTGCGTTGTCAGTGGCGTTGAAGAAGTAATACATCGTGCTGGTTATGTTATCACATGTGTAACCTGAATAAGATATCGTGACGTTGCAGGGGCTCGAAGAATTGCAACCCGAGACGTTTTCCTGACTTCCCACTGACTCCCAGGGTCCACCTGGGTATATCGAATGCCACAGGTAGACGGAAACGTTATCCGTTTGAGGATCGCTCACGTTCACGGTGAAGTTAAAGGTTTCCCCCCAACCACCGGGATCAGGTGAAACCGTTTCGTTTTGGAGTTTTGGCGACACGCTCTTCCAAGCCCACGTGTAGTCTATACGGATGTTGTCGAAAATCGGACCTGAAGGACCTCCCCAGTTCGCGCCCGTGTAGAGCAAGTAAAACGTGGAATTGAAGCCGTCGCTTGCGTTCAGATCGCACGTATTGTTCAAAGGACTGCTTGACCTCCCGGTTATAATGCACGTACCACTTCCGTCAAAAGGGTACCTGTAGCCGCAGTAGACACCAAAACCGTGAGCCGTGATTCCGGTATCATCAACATGCATGGTGTCGTAACCGGTTGTGTTATCAGAGGCCCGTATCTCGGATATCTCGCACCAGGTTTGTGCGAAACTCATCTGCATTTTCTGTCTCATCGAGATGTTGTGCAGGAAACATTCAGGGGGACCCGGCCCGCTTGGACACGCATATCCAACGGACCAGTTGGCGTAGTTGGTGTAGGCTTGTTTGGTGATCGGCTGGTTACCGTATGTGACCTCATCGCTGAAATCCTCGCAATTGTAGTCCGAATCCCCGTCAATCGTGCAATCGTAAACACCCGGATCAATCGCCAGCAGCCAGGGCCTCGCCTCGGTGAAGTCCCCGAAGGAGTGATTAACGATAGAAGGTCCCAGATAGTAAAGGTAAGGCCATATCTTGGGGGCTTCCAGCGTATAGGAAACCAGGGAATTGTTTTCCAGTCCTTCCCATGTCAGAACTTTGTGATCACCCGTTTCCGTTATCTTCGCTCCGTTCGTTTCAATCACACTTAACGAGTTCGGAATGATTTCAGAGAAACTGAATTCTGTGACATTCATGTAAGATAAAATCCTTATTGAGGAATCAAATGGCCCGTCGTTAGGATCTATAACAACAGGATTTTCCCTCAGTATATCGAAATCAAAATCCTCCAAAACCATAAAGTAGGAAGAAATACGACTCTCCACATCCTTTGCTGTTGCGGTAGCCTCCATTGAATAACTGCCTTCAACACCCGTTTGGTAATACGCCACATATATGCCCTCGCTCCTTTCGGTTATGGATCCGTCCTCTGTTGAGAACGTGTCTGTTCCTTCAGGGGATGTTACGACCAGATTCACAGCTGCGTCCGAAACCAGCCAACCGAATTTGTCCAGAACGACCATCAGAACCTCCGCTGTCTCTCCGGGCATGTAGATTGATTTCTTGGTGTTTATGGATATCAGACCCCATTTGAACCACATCTCCTCTCCGCCCTCATCACTTTCAAAAACCAGTTTGTAGATGCCTGCCGTAAACCCTCTGTTCTTGATCACAACTTTATATCCATTCCCTGTCTCTATCAATTCAGTAATTGCAGGAACTCTGTAACCCCATTCATCCTCAACCCAAACATTGATATTCGAGAGCTTTCTCGGTTCGCTCTTGATTAAATACCTCTGTTCTGAAAGTGAAGGGACATTCCATTTCACGGTATCGTTAAGACCATTGTTATCAGAATCCGTGAATTCCACACCGTGAGATACGTCATACGTAACATCGGTTTCCTCCCCAAACAAATTTTCAGTTCCACCCAGCCAGAAAATTTTGTAGCTACCACCGCTCAAAATATCGAATTCCGGATTTTCACCGCCCTGAAAATCACCTCTGGATTGTATTTCTATCGAGTCACTCAATTCAGGTATGGAAAAATTCACATTAACGTTTTGGTAATGCACGTCATCCAAATCTGTTTTTACGATAATCAGCCTCCCTTCGGGCGTATCGATCTCTTCCTTATAGGGGGAAGGCGTTTCGTATCCCACCTCATAAGTAATTTCGTAATTGGGTGGTATCTCTTCTATTTCAAAAATCTTTTTTAGTTTTCCCAAATTCAGATAGAGTTTCTTCTTCTCATTCTTGACCGAAACGTTTTCCGCGCTCTCTGGAAGACCCAGTTCAAGGAGGTAGTTTTTAACCTTTCCATTTTTGTTGTTTTTTATTTTGAATATCTTCTTCCATTTAACGGGTTCCCCGACGATCGCTTCGCCCTGTATGGTTTCGATCTCCACTGTTATGTTTTCAGTTGGACAGATCGCGGAAATCTCAAAATCCCTTGAATCAATGTTAACGTTGTTGTCCACCAAAACCATAAAAGTGAAATTCCCGCACTCGTTCGCCTTCACGTTCCATTCGAAATAAGCAGAATCTCCCTCCCCTAGATAAGGAATCCTCTGGATCCTGTTTTCGTTTTCAAAACTTTCGGGCGTCACGAGCTCGATTGTTATGTTTTCTGAGAAATTATAAAGAGATTCCACTCCGATCTCAATCCAGAATTCCTCTGATACGTTAACGGTATCAGGATAGTTCATTTCCACTATCCTGATTTCAGGGGGAACTAAAGTTACGTTCGTCTCATTCACGGGTACGGTAACGTTTACAGGTAGCGTTTCATTAACTGTTTCGTTGACCGTAACATTCGGGGGTTCGATATACGTTTCGTTCTCCAGACTTTCATTCCAAACAGTTTCATTTATCACGGTTTCGTTGGTCTCGTTTATTTCAAAGGTAACATTCGATTCAGTTTCATTTATCGTGATGTTGGGTGGCTCGATAATTGTTTCATTCCCGATAACATCCGAAACAACATCCTCGATCAGGCTTTCTGTCAGGTTCGGATCGGTAACCTCATTCATCGCGGCTATGTATCCTTCCAGAGGGATCGAGACGTTTTGAGTTAGGTTGGTTGCGTTCTGCGCTGTTATTATCGCTGCAGGGACAAGAACGAGAAAGAGAACTACCGCTAGAATCTGGATCTGCCCCACCTCTGATTTCATATTACGGTTATTCAGCCGCTTTAGGGTTTCTTTTTCCTTTTTTTTCGTGAACCCATCCCTCAAATAACAGAGCCTTGCGGGCCCTATCGTCCTTTCCTGTATTATGTCCGCCCCCCTCAGTTCATACAAATACTTCGTAACCGTGTGCCTGTGGAGCTTCGTCAATTCAGAAATAGCGGTTATGGTCAAGCCTTCAGGATGTTTTTTTAACACGCCTATTATCAGTTCCCTAGGAGAACCCCCATTCATAGAAAACTGGACCCAAACCCTATATTACAAGTCGTGTACATTAATGTACAACACAATTAGTATACATAACTGTCGAAGTATATATAGCGTAATTTATTAACAGTTATGGAAAGATTTAAATTGTCGATCGACAATATAATGGTATGTTGAAGTTCCTGAGGGACCGTAAGGTTGGGAAAGGAAAGAAGGACTATTTCCATGAACTGAGCATAATCGCTAAGGAGGAACGCGAAAAAGTTCTGAGGGAGAGGATAAGGGAGATAGTTCTGGAAGAGTTCGAAAACTCCGGCATTAAAAAGCGAATTGACGATGTTTCTAACAGTGTGAAAGATGTTGACAAAAAACTCGAAATTTTGAAATCCTCGCTCGTCCCTTTGAGTCGGTCGAAATCCGACACTATAAGGAAAATAAAGATGAAGAGGATGATAATTGAACTTCTCACAAAGCACAAGCGGTTGACCTCATCAGACCTGAGCAATTACCTGAATCTGTCCCGAACACGCTGCAGCGAATACCTGACAGAACTCGAGAGGGACGGGGTTGCTAATGGTGTTTTGATATCCAGGCAGAAGTTTTATGAACTGAATAACCAGTGATTTTCATGAAGGAAGCTGTTTTGCTAATAATTTTTATACTCGTATTCACTGCTTTCCTTGCTTACAAGAACCTGCCGGAAACGGGTTTTCCGGGAGAAAACTCCATAAAACCCCCGGAAAGCGAAACCCACCTCACTCTGAACCTTTCGAGTAACAAGGAAGTTTATCATTCCTCCGAAGAGGTCGAACTGAAAACAACGATCGAAACTCCCGCGAAACTGGAAAATTTGACAATAAAGGTTTACGGAATAAAGGATCGCTCCGGAAGATTCAGGATAGATGGAGAAAGGATGGTGGATGTCGAGCCTCCAGGAACGAGCGAGACGTTCGCTTTCCGCATGCCCAGCTGTTATGGCTGCGCGGGCGTTTCACCGGGCGAATACGAGATAATGTTCGAGATCATAAAGGACGGGAATACCATAGGGAATTTTTCGAAAACCATCCGACTTGAAGGATAGATTTTTATATCACGAAAATAGTATGTTAAAATAATAATTTAACTTAGCGAGGTGATTATCATGAAGATAACGATTTCTGTGATAAAGGCGGATATAGGAAGTGTGGGCGGTCATATAAAACCGAGCGATAGACTGCTGGAAACTGTTAAGGATTACGTGGGAGAATACGGTAAAGGCTTCCTAAAGGATTTCTATGTGAGCTTCACAGGCGACGACATCGCGATCCTCATGACCCACACGCTGGGAAAGGGAAACGCGAAAATCCACAGGCTCGCCTGGGACGCCTTCAAAGCGGGAACGCTCGTTGCTAAAAATCAGGGATTGTACGGAGCAGGTCAGGACCTCCTGAAAGACTCTTTCTCCGGGAATGTGAAAGGGATGGGTCCTGCGGTAGCTGAGCTTGAGTTCAAGGAGAGACCGAACGAACCTTTCCTTTTCTTCGCCGCTGATAAAACCGAACCAGGAGCGTACAACCTCCCTCTGTATCTCTCCTTTTCCGATCCCATGTACTGTGCAGGACTCCTGTTAAGCTCTGGGATGACCAAGGGATTCAGATTCACCATAATGGACGTCGCCCATACAAAGGGAGACAAGGTGATACAACTGAATTCCCCTGACGATATCTATGATATAGCAGCACTCCTCCGAGACAACGATCGCTTCGTGGTGGAATCCGTTCATTCGAGGCACTCTGGAGACCAGGCAGTCTCTGTGAGCACCACGCGTTTACACAACATAGCGGGTAAATACACGGGAAAGGACGATCCGGTGATGCTCGTCCGCGTCCAGAAGGACTTCCCTGCAACGGGCGAGATACTTTCTCCCTTCTCGATAGGTCACCTGGTTGGGGGATTCATGCGCGGTTCGCATACAGGCCCGCTCATGCCGGTCAAACTGAACTCCACGATCTCGTACTTTGACGGGCCTCCTGTCGTTTCCTGCGCTGCCTTCTGCGTGCACAACGGAAAGCTCACGGAAGCGGTAGACGCGTTCGATCAGCCCTACTGGGACTTCGTGAGGAATAAAGTTTCGCAAAAGGCGTACGACATCCGCAGGCAGGGATTCTCAGGTCCTGCGATGCTCTCTTACAGCGAGCTCGAATACGGGGGAATTGTCGAAATCCTCAACCGCCTGGAGAAGAAGTTCAAGGTCAGGAAGTAAATTCACTCAAACCCTTCGAGCAGATCCCTTATCACTCTTTCGGGGTTTTCCGATTTGACCACGCCAGACGCGATGAGTATCCCTCCTACCCCCAGTTCCACCGCCTTCTTAACATCTTCCCTGTTTTTGATCCCGGCCCCGCAGAGGACTGGTATGTTCTTTACAGAATTTACCTTTTCGATCGATTCCGTTATCACTTCAGGCTTCGCCTTCGAGACAGAGATTTCGCCCCCTATCAGTTCAGGAGGCTCTATCGCTATATAATCAGGCTCGAGTTCAGCGATCTTTTTCGCGGTTTCGGGCGTGTCAGCACACGCGACAGTCGTTAGCCCCACTTCCTTACACCTCTTTATGGATTTTCCAAGGGTTTCGAGATCGATCCGCCTTTCGGAATGATTCAGAAGGGAACCTTTCGCTCCCGCTTGTTTCACGGATTCAGGAAGAATCCATCCGGTATGCTTCCCGTAGGCTACCGGGTCAATATGTTGCGAAAAAACAGGGATTCGAACCCCATCAGCGATAGGCTTTATGTCCGCCGGCTGCACCGCGAGGATGATCTCCACGCTGCTGCCGAGAGAATCAGCCATTTCCGCGAGTTCCAATCCCCTTCCCCCTGTCCCTTCCTCATAGGTTTTCAAATTTATGATCATTATGTTTTTCATTTGATCCCTCATCGTATACTTTAAACTTACACTAAAATATATAAATTTAAAATACAAGAATACGATATGAAAAAATTTTTGCCAATATTGTTCGTGTTGCTTTTGATCCCAATTAACGCTGGTGCAGTCGATATCACGGTATCCCCAGAAAGCAGAACAACACAGGTGGAGAGCACAATAGGCTATCAGATAACCGTTACCAACGAGAAGTTCAATCCTGATACATACATCCTAACGGTCTTCGGTCCGCATCTTGAATGGGCCAACCTGCAGAGTTACTACTTTCAGCTGGAATCTTACGAATCCAGGGTAATAAATCTCAATTTCTACCCGAATAAGGAAGGAAGCTATCAATACGAAATCGTGGTGTCATCAACCATGCACCCCAAACACCAGGACTCTGCAACCATAGATCTCAAGGTAAACCCGCTGATCGATCCGGACATAACCGAATTCTCAGCAGATGTTGTAGGGGACGAACTTAAAATAAATTTTAAAGTGACCTCAAGGAAAAAAAGAGAGATAGAGATAGCCTTCGAAGTAACGGACAGCGATGGCAACCAAATGAAGGTCCTTTCGATAACAAGGGAGGTTTACGGGGAGAAGGAGATCTCTGAAACGATTTCCCTCGAGGACATGCTTTCCGGTTCTTACTCAATCGAAGTCTCTCTGGTCGGTTATGACCTGAGCAGGCAGGCTAACTTCTACATACCCCCTGTCCACAACATCGTGACCTCCAAAAAGACCGTGTCGAGTCCTTTCACGCAAGAGGTGACGATAACCATAAGCAACCAGGGAAACACCGCGGACGATTACAGCGTGGAGGAAAACCTCCCCGCAGGCCAGTATGTCACCCTGATAGACGGCCCGAGCTCGCAGTACCTTGAGGAGAATGACATGATTTACCAGTGGGAATTCACAGGCCTCCAGGTGGGTCAGACAATCCAGATAAAATACACTGTTGACTACTGGAAGAACATGCTCGGATGGGCGATCATGGGTTTCGCGGTCCTTGGCCTTCTCGGCCTTGGGGTTGCCAGGTCAAGGAGACCCAGCATTCGTAAGCGGCACTTAAGGAAGAGGAACGAACACGTGGTTGTCATAGAAATCAGGGGCCCCCTTACCCGGGAGCTGAGGAACGTTCTCGTAAAGGACAGGGTTTCGCCCCTGGGAAAGGTTTTGCCCGAGTTCGAAGGTCCCAAACCGATAGTTAGGGAGAGCGAGGCAGGAACAGAACTGATCTGGAGGCTGGGGGACGTGAGACCAAGGAGCGAGATCTACCTATCATACAGAATCCGTCCGCTGATAGAGGCCCAGCTCAAGATGCCCAGAGCTTATCTAACATACAGGACGGATGACGAAAGTAAGACCAGGATTTACTCCAAACAGCTCATGCTTGAGTGAAAACGCGGTTTCTGAAACAATAAATTTAAATATCCCCCAATTAATAATAGACAAATCCCGGGATAGCTCAATCTGGTAGAGCGATCGGCTGTTGGGATGGAAGTGCTATGAGGCTAAAACAAATAAAACCCCAAAAAGGTATCACAAAGGAAAAGGCAAGACTCCTAGCAAGACTAAAGGCAGATGGGTCCGTATTCAAATCGAATACGGATTACGTAGTTTCGTATGACTCGTCGAATCTTCAGGAAATTCAGAGAACTTCGAGTGACATAAGCAAGGTATATGGACTTAGAGTGAAAATCTTGAGACATAGATCAGGCAAAAACCCTCAGAAATTGCTGTACAAGATGTTTGTCAGGTCAAAATTGATGTATGAAGATCTGCTCTTGTATGGCAAGTACAGATCCGAAAACTGGGAAGTCCCAACTGAAATCCTCAACGCAATTATTGATATAAAAAGGGAATTTTTAAGGACCTTTTTCGAGGACGAAGGAACTGTACTTAAAAATGAAATAAGACTGTATTCAATCAATAAGATAGGGTTGACCAAAATACAAGAACTCTTAAGAGAGTTCGAAATAGAATCTGTGATAAGAGGTGGTTTCGGATTAAAGAGAAATGTTCACGCAATTTCGATAGGAAAAAAACAAGAAAGAGCCAAATTCAGTAGTTTAATAGGGTTTTTGTCTGAAGAGAAAAACAGAAAGCTGAGCAACTTCCTTTCCGGCTAAAGACGAGCACACCATGAAAAAACATCGGTCTGTTGAGTGTGTTTGTTTTTTGGTCGCTCGAGTGAGACCGATAGGTTGTGAGTTCAATCACCGCTTTTCCGGCAGCTGCCACTTGCACAAAAGTGGTGGAGCAAAAAGGAAACGGAGGAACAAATCTCACTCCCGGGACTTATTCTTTTTATTCCGGCAGGATATATTATTCAATGATGATCTCAGGCCTCTCCATCCTGATCTTCGTATGCTCCTTCCTCATACCCGAACTTATCGTCCTGGGATGGAGAAGGTTCCTTTCCTCCCACTACGAGGCAAAGAACGGAACCCTCAACCTTCTTTATCACGTATTCTGCATGTCCCTCCTCTTGCTGGAATTCCAGGCGAGCCTTTCCAAGACCATCATTCTGTGGAGCTTCATATCCATAGCCTTCGTCGGGATATTCGCCCTCCTGGTCGGCGTCATGCTGGGCAGGGGGGAATTCATGCTCTCCGGAAACAAGGTATACAAGAGCTTCAAGATGTTTGGTCATCCCTACGTGATCTTCCCCATAACAATGAGCGTCTCGTTCTTCATGTATGTTTTCCCGTTCTAGCAGTATCCCGCAAAAGCTTATAAATAGCAGTTTCCAATAACATTACGAGCGGCCAAAGCGGGAAGGTTCACCTGTTCCCATTTCGAACACAGAAGTTAAACTTCCCCACGGTCTGGGGATTACTCCTGAACAAGGGGGAAATCCAGATCGCTGCTCACTCTTGTTCCTTTTTCTCCCCTTTTAATATTTATAAATATTGAATGTGATTAACAAATAATTAACAGCTTGGATCTATAATTCAAGCTGTCTTTCGAAACGAGCGATTGACGCATACTACGTATGCGTCGTTTGACACATTGCCCCGGTAGTGTAGTGGTTTAGCCATTGACGAATGCGAAACATTCGTCTGGGACCAATCATCTGGGACTGTCACTCCCAGGACCCGAGTTCAAAAATCGAAACCACCAGCGGGTTTCGATACATCCTGCCACCAGGTTTGAAATTCTCGGCCGGGGCGCTTTAATCAAAAAGAGTAGGCTGTTCCTTTATATCGCCTAATATCTTTGGCTTTGGTTTTTCTATTGACGCCTCTACACGAAGAATGGATTCATTCTTTTCCATTTGTATTTCTGGCCATTTCTTGTCCAAAGTTGTATTATCCTTTTTTGCCTGTTTTTTCAGCGTGTTCATATATTCTGACCATTCTCTTATTTTTAATGTATTTTTTCCATGGTAATGGAATGATGCTCCTGAATGAACAAACCAGCCTTCACCCGTTCTTATCTCTTTCAAATCACCCATAATTTTATCATAAATTTCATTTCTATCTTTCTCATTCTCTAAATGATCAGAACAAATTCCGAAATCTACATGTTTCATGTGCTTCAATTCGTTATCCTTATTCACGCATAATGAACGAATGCCAAAGCAGGTATAACTTATTGCATAACGGTCCTGGTCACTGACATAACAAGGAAAAGTAATTTTTAACTCAGAATCATGTTCTTCAGTGAAATCATTCGAAGGAATACCTAAAATACCCGTACTAAGATCATGAAAACCGAAATAGTTTATAACAGCTGAATTTAGTTGAAGTCCTATATCTATCAACGATTTTCTTCTTAAATAATCGGAAGGAACTTCAATATTAGCAATGGTCGTGTCTGGCATTTCATCCCCATCCCACTTTTTATCGTATCTTGGCATATAAAGAACAAAGTTATACGTCTTTATCTTGTTTATTCCAGCTATCTCGAGAAACATGTCCTCAAAACTCATTTTCGATTCGTTTAGAGAATAATACATAAGGTTAATGAAAATAAAAACAATTTAAATGTGTATTGTAACTATTATTACAAACATGGGCCCGTAGCTCAGCTGGTAAC
>JABAOH010008752.1_pt1 | contig 15481 bp, 10 predicted proteins | sample 7062181 | NCBI WGS metagenome assembly JABAOH01 (sample SAMN14538630, study PRJNA623070) | marine sediment metagenome | biome: marine biome [ENVO:00000428]; feature: marine pelagic biome [ENVO:01000023]; material: deep marine sediment [ENVO:00002113]; isolation source: pool of 5 deep marine...
GCCTGGTACGATATTGCCAAACAACAATTCATTGATTTATGTAAGGCTTGGGAAAAACAAAATGAACCATAAATAGATTTATCACTAAACCATCCCTGGAATACTGGAGCTCAAGCTAGCCCCTTTTACGGCATGGTGACGTACATCGTCACTTTAATTTTTTACCTCCTGTCACCCTTTCGGTTCTCTTACTCTGATTTTATTTTTCCGATTTCTACCCTTTTTTCCTTCCTTTACTCAATTATTTCCTCACCGCGATTTTCGCGAGATTTTAGTAACTTTTTTAGCCGAGAGGCTTCCTTATACCCTCATAACCTTATCCTCCTTATAACCTTTATTCCCCTTTCCCCACGAAGAACTTCCCCAGATACAACAAATCATCATTACTTTTAAGCTTCCAATAATATAGACCCGGTTTCATTTTTTTTATAATAAGTAGTTTATTGTCCTTTGGCTGTTCGCTCAAAATCAAGCTATCCCGGTTGGTCAATATCTCTAAATAAAGATTACCTTTGTAATCTGTTTCCCAGCGAAATTGGGAGCTATCTTTCACATCTTCGCCGATTTTTGGGGATAGAACACTCATGGAATAGTCAGTTGAACGAGTTACTTCACCAATCGCATATTCATATATTGGATGAGGTGTGAAATTTGCAGCGTAATTCGGTTCAATGTCTATCTCTTCCTCTTCCTCACTAATTTCTTTTACATTGTCGATTTCTTTTTCTTGTTCTCGTTTTGGTACTGTTGCAAAATGTTCTGGCTCTTTAATTATGGTCGAATCTTCTTTTTCTGTAATTTGCGGTTTAGCTTGTGATGAATTTTGTTCTGCTGAGATATAACTTTCATCTTTAATTTTTTTATCATGGGTGGTTGACTTGTAGATAAAGAAACACAAAATCAAAATCGCCGCGGCAGCCGCTGTTGCATAAACGAATCTATAAGGGATCTCCTTATAAATTTGAGATAACATTGTGATAAAGGATTTAAGAAAACTGGGCTTTGTTATGCCTTGTTTTTTAAGAGTGCTTCGCTTTTCTAAATAGTTGGAATAAAGTTCATCCCATTCCTGTTTGGCAAGCCCTACTTTTTTATCTCTTAGCTTTAACTCCTGAAAACAGATTTCACAATTGAAGCAGTGTTCCTCAAATTTTTCTCTGTCCTTCCTACATAGTGCTTCATTAATATAATCATCTAATAATTCATCTCTATTCGGTAAATCACATTTCATATTTTATCTCCTTGTACATCCTCTATAAATATATTAGATAAATGAACCATAATATCAAATGAAATCATCAATTTTATAATTTTTTTTGATGAGCTGTTTGCCATACCAAAGTCGTTTGCTAACTTCTTCTGGTGGTATATTAAGTCGTTGGCTGATTTGCTTTACAGAGAGCCCTTCACAATGGATTAACTTGAGCACCTGACCGTACTTTGTGGGCAATTCGTTAATAATTTCCAATGCTTTTTCATGAATTATCTTCCTATCCAGTTCAGAATCATCCTCTATGATCATGTCAACTTCGGACAATTCATCAATTCTAATTCTCTTTTCATCATGTTTTTTCTTCATTTTGTAGTAATCTCGAATTTTATTTCTGGTTATACCATAAATATAAGATCCTAAATTTCCCCGGTTCACATTAAACTTTCCTTGCCTTAAATTCACAAGTGTGGCAATAATACTATCACTAACTACGTCTTTCCAATCCTCATGAGTGGATCCGATTTTTGTTCGGACGATCCAGGCAATTTGCTCGATAAAGTGGGTAAAGAGATCATCTTCAGCTTGAGGATTTCCTAGCCGTATCAATCTGGCTAGTTCAACTTCCTGCTTTTTTGTCATGATATAAAAAAAAGATAATTTTTTTTGATATTTTTAACAAAAAATCTAATATATATATAGAACGAATAATATCTTTGAAAAATAAATTGATAATTATTAAAATGTAATAAATTTACATGATAAAATCAAGTAAAACTTAAAGTATATTAAAAATTGATCCTAAGCAAGGAGATTTGAATATCTTGCAGCAATTAGCTCGACTGTTATGGATTAATAAATAATTCTTAAGATAAAAAAGGTTGAAATCATGAAAAAAAAAGAAGATATGATACACAAATTTATTTACACATTAATCTTGCTGGCTTTACTCTTTTCCAGCAATTTATTTGCTCAACAGACAAACAAGCGCGCTTTTCAGTCTGAAAAAGAATTATTAGAGCTATTTAAACATGCCCGATTTCCTCACCTGTTTAAGCCCGACAAATCCATGTATGAACAACAACGGTTGCGACTAACCGATACCGGGGATAGCCTGAACGTTCGCCTGATTAGCCGCTGCCCCTTTGGACCATGTTTTGCAGTGGCATCTGTAGGAAGTATCGCCTATTTCGGCAATGGGGGATATCTGGAAATTGTAGATTTTTCAAATCCAGCCGATCCCATTAAGCTTGGTAGGGTGTTATCCACTACACAAATTTCAAAAGTTGCCGTGCTTGATGATTATGTGTACGTGGCAGATGATAAAGCCGGTTTGCACATCATTAACGTCTCCAGTCCTAAGAATCCACAGGAAGTAAGCTACGTTGATATATATGATGAGATAAGCGATGTCGTAGTAAGCGGAAATTATGCTTATATAACGACAAAAAATGGTTTACAGGTGATTGATATTTCCGATCCTGCCACGCCCCAGCTAAAGGGTTCAATTAGCATAGGAAAAGACGGGCAGAGTGTAGCCGTCAGTGGTAAATATGCTTATGTGGTTGATATGGGTACAGGCTTGCACGTGATCGATATTTCCGACCCAACAAATCCTCAAGAGGTGAGCACCTACGGTACAGATGTCCAATATTTAAGTATAGCCCTCAGCGGCAATTATGCATACATTGCCGATTATAAATTTGGCTTGCGGATAATCGATATTTCAAATCCGATGAATCTTAAGGAATTGGGTTATATTAATATGAAAACCACTGCCGAGGTAGTGAAGGTTAGCGATAATTACGCTTATATCGCAAGTGGAAGTAGTGGTTTACAGGTGATTGATGTTTCCAATCCGACGAATCCCATTCAGGCAGGTTCCATTGATACCGAAGGTGATGCCATTGATGTAGCTCTTGGCGATAATTACGCTTTCGTTGCTGATTATGGCGGATTGCGAGTCATTGACATTAACAATCCTAAAAATCCCCAAGAAGTGGGGTATTTTGCCACAGGTTACGCTGCTTATGATATGGCTTTTAAAGATAATCATGTTTATGTAGCCGATGGTTCCGCTGGTATATTTGTAATAGACATCTCCAACCCAGCCAGTCCCAATTTAACAAGCCACTTCCAGACAACGTTCGAAGCTGTGGATGTCATCTTCGTTGGAAATTATCTTTATGTGGCAGGAGCCTTGACCGGCTTACAGGTGTTTAACGCCTCCAATCCCGAAGCTCTCAAACAGGTAACATCCCTTAATATTGGCTATGCAGTGAGTATGACCTGCAGCGGCAATATTCTCTATGTTGCAGCTTCTGAGGCTGGTTTGCGGGTAGTCGATGTTTCTAACGCAACGATCCCTCGGGAAGTTGGCAATTTCTATACGGAAGGCAATTATGCTTTTGATGTCGTGGTCAGAGGGCAGTATGCTTATGTGGCTGATGCGAATGTTGGTTTGCGAGTAGTCGATATCACCAGCCCGAAGAATCCTCAGGAAGTGGGTTCCTTGGATACAGAAGGTACGTCATTTGGCGTTGCTGTCAGCGATAATCACGCATACCTGGCTGATGGAGAGAATGGTTTACGAGTAATTGATATCACCAGCCCGACGAATCTGCAGGAAGTGGGCTACTTTGATACTGAAGACTTGTCATACGGGGTTGCCGTCAGCGGTAATATCGCATACCTGGCTGATGGGGAAGCTGGCTTGCGAGTAATCGATGTATCTAACCCGGAGACTCCCCAGGAGATGGGTTACTTTGATACAGGACATGCGGCATTCAGGATAGTGCTCAGGGATAATTACGTGTATGTTGCCGATGGATTTGACGGGCTGTATATTTTAGAATATTTACAAGCGACTCCCAATATTGCTTTGGAGCTAACTTTTTGGGATTATGGTCTTGTGCCAGTTGGGAGTACCGAAGACAAAACGTTCGTGGTCTCGAATTCAGGGGAAGCGACGCTGGAGGTGAGCGGATTAAGTATTGTAGGAACTGATTATGAACAATTTACGATTGTCAGCTCGGAAGACACGTTTTCGGTTTCACCTGGCGATTCTCAAAATATCATCGTGAGATTTTCCCCGGTTTCGTCGGGAGTATTCACGGCTACACTTCAGATCAGCAGCAATGACCCCGACGAAGAGATGCTTGAGATCGATCTGACTGGTACCGGGGAAGCCGTCACCGTTTCCAGTTTGACCAAGCCCAATGAACAGCCAGGTGGAAGTGAACAGACTGCCTACCGATTGGTATCCATTCCTCTCGATCTGGACGATAGCTCGATTGAGTCAGTTCTGGAGGATGACTTAGGATCGTACGATATCAATGAGTGGCGGCTGTTTGACTATGTTGATGGTCAGTATATCGAATATCCTGACGTGTCACAGTTTATACCGGGACGATCATTATGGCTAATTTTAAAAAATGGTGCCACTGTAGACTGTGGTTCTGGGAGNNATATCGAATATCCTGACGTGTCACAGTTTACGCCGGGACGATCATTGTGGCTGATTTTAAAAGACGGGGCGATAATCGATTGTGGTTCTGGGAGACTTATAAGCGATAAATATTTTTCGATTCCCCTCGATCCAGGCTGGAATCCAATAGCCACACCATACAATCAATCTATTCCAATAGAAAATCTGTCGCTAACCAGCGGGAATGAATTACAACTGTGGTATTATAATGAATGGTGGGATGACTATGTTGAGAGTTTAGAGCCCTGGGAAGGCTACGGATTATTAAATGATGGTCTGGATCTGGATACACTGCTCATCTATCCCGATTTTAATGGAAACATTCCCAAAGCCAACAATGCGTTTACTAACGAATTGCTGGATTGGTGGATTCAAATCGAAGCCTCCTGTGAGCAAGCTAAAGATCCCTGTAACATTCTAGGGGTGTCAAGCCAGGCATTATCTGGTTGGGATCGATTGGATCGGGGTGAGCCACCAGCGGTAGGAAAATATGTGACGGTCTATTTTAACCATCCGGAATGGGAGCGAGTGATCCACAAGTACAGCATGGATTGCCGACCAATGTTCGCTGATGGGGAGACGTGGCATTTTCAGGTTTCCAGTAATATGAGCAACAAAGAGATCGAACTGAATTTTGCAGCTATTGAGACAGTTCCCAAAGAGTATAATATTGTTTTGCTTGATTACGAAACCATGACCAAACAAGACCTACGAATGCAGCGTTACTGCAAATTCTATTCTTCGACAGAGCCAGATGCACCTCGCTTATTTAAATTATTGATTGGCACGCAAAACTACATAACGCAAGCGAGTACGAAATTTCAATCGTTGCCAACCCGTTTTCATTTATCAGAGGGTTATCCGAATCCATTTAATGCCGCCACAAATTTCCGGCTGGACTTGCCACAAAGTGATTTAATCAGTATTACAATTTATGACCTGCTGGGAAGAAAAGCAGTCGAGTTAATGGACAACCAGGGGCTTGACGCGGGCACTCATCACATACGCTGGAACGGAAAAAATCAAACTGGTGAGCAAGTGTCAAGCGGTATCTATCTGGTTTTGTTTAAGATCCGAAATTCTCACACAGTAATTCGAAAAGTAGTATTGGTGAAATAGATACTTGGCTTAAAAGGAGGTGATGTAAAAAAAATTAACCTCTATTATATTTCATAAATGACAGTTTATAAATTAACATGAAAAGCGGAGGAATTATTATGAAAAAAGCAAATTTTATTCTAGGAGTTGCTATTATAGTATTAGTTATGGCTGCTACCACTTTCGCCAGTCTTAATCAATTCGTAGGGAGGTGGAAGAACATTGACTCAAATACAAAAGGAGTCACCACTTTAAATATTGAAGTAAGTGGAACCAAGGTTACGGTTCATGCTTGGGGTAAGTGTCATCCCGAAGATTGTGATTGGGGCGAGGTTGAGGCCATTGCGTATGGTCCTACTGTTTCATCTAATTTGACTAAAACTGCTCAAGCACTATCTGCGGTTTTTGAAACGAATTTTAGCAAGACGCTGATGATTATTAAGCCCAGTAAAGGAAATCGGTTACAGGCAGAGGTATTTACCCATTTTACAGGAGGAGGACGCACTGATTATAGTGCTGTTTATAGATTTAAACGTACCACGGCTGGAATAAAGGAAGACTGTGTCACATTCAATCCCAAAACAACTACTGTTGCTCAAAAACAGGGACGTTGGAAGATCGTAGATGGCAGTCATTGGCTGTTTGATTTTGGAAATAAAAAAGATGAAGCAGATAAAGCTTTAAAAATCATAAAACACTATGGTATGAATAGATCATGTTTTGTTGGTCGTCCAGATCCTTCTTTTCAATATATGCTTGTATCTGGAAATGCCCCTGTTGGAAGATTCCCGGGTGAAGATTGTATTTCATTCAATCCAAATACAATTGAGGTAAAAAAAATAAGTGGGCGTTGGAAGATCGTAGATGGATCTCACTGGTTGTTTGACTTTGAGAATAAAGAGTCTGAAGCAAAGCGAGCATTTGCTATTATTAAAAAGTATGGATTTAAATTCTCGTGTTACGTAGGCAGACCTGATCCGAGTTTTCAGTACCTGCGTAAATAAAGTTAACAGAGTTTGTAAAACTAATTAGAGTTCTGCAAAATATATATAATTGTCATTCTGAGCGACCCTTGGGAGCGAAGAATCTTAGACCACTAACATATTGTAAAACCAATAATTTTGTGGTCATAGATTCTTCGTCGCTTCGCTCCTCAGAATGACAGAAAATAGCCATTTTGCAGATCTCTAAAAACTAATAGAAAAGGAGTTTAAAAATGAATCGCTGTATGTTAAAAAAAGTCATTTTGTCCATGTTCATGGGATGCTTAATCTATTTTCTAGCGGTAAATTTTAATAATAACTCTAATCCAGCATCATATTTTAAATCTTCTGCAAATGTTCCTTTAAGCAAAGAAGCTGCCATGGAAATAGCCCAAAAGGAAGTTGATTATCGCGTCAATTTTTCTAAAACTAGTAAATGGACATTTAAATCCAGGGTTGTGGATGGATTCCCTATCTTCATGGATGGTATTAAGAGCATTTGTTACTATGAATGCAAAATCATGACCGATGGGCTGCATACAGGTTACGTCCTGGTAAATGTCAACCAGACCGATCTGCTCATCTCTGAAAGTTCGCAGGAAGGTATCACGCTGACTGAGAGATACAGAGAGCAACTTGGTCGAGATGATTTCGTGGTACTCCGATATGATTGGTTCAGAAGTGCTGCCGTTAAGAAGCCATCGGGTGTTTTAAATTCTCACGGAAAAGTACTTGCCTCAATAGGATTTGAAGAAACAGCAACTCCTGAAAATGCTATTGATGATTATCGAAATGCAGTTTTAGCTGAAGGGTGTATCCCCGTTTACTCGAAAAAGGAAATCGAGGATTATTATCAAAATTTACAATCCAGTGGATATACAATCAACTGGGGCAAAAACGCATGGGCAAGGGGAAATTATAGAGACATAACAGCCGAGCTGAGACATAAATGTTGGTGTGACAGGAATAACAATTGTTATTATACTCCACGATGGCGACAATTTGAAAAGTCTAATGGTCATGCGATTGGTTGCGGCAACACTGCCTGGGCAATTGTATATGGTTATTGGGCAAAATGTAAAAATTATAACCGTCTTTTTGACGGGGATGTGAGCGATGGTGAAAAAATCAGGCAATGCATGAGGGATTGTGCCAGATATACCGGAACAACTGATGTGAGATGGCAAGGGAAAAAAATGGCACGAACCAGCCCTGAAAAAATGGATGAGGGAATTCGATATGCAAAAAGTAAAGGTTACCGTCGATCAAGTGTACGACGAGAGCGGGGTAGCGAATACAACAAATTTGATGATGCCAAGCGCTATCTAGATGCTGACAAACCCTTTATCATGCTGGTTGCTTACAAAACACAGATCTTTCCAGACCATTATGTTGTCGTTGAGAAAGGAACAAAAAGACAGAAAAAAGTCCTGGGAAAATGGCGTAATCGTGATGTGTTCTACACAGTTAATCTAGGGAATCAGGGTCCAAGTAAAGAGATCTGGGTAAGAGAGTATGGAGTAAACAGACATGAGCATTACTCGGCATATTCTTACTTCCTCATTGATGTGAGATAGGGATGAGCTCCCATAGTTCTAAATCAGGCTCGGATCAAAGAAAAGATCAAGGGAAATAATGGAGATAAAAGATTTAAGAGTAATAAGGATATAAGGGAAATAGAAAGAGAATGAAAGATATTAAAGATATGCAGGGAATATTAATTTATTCGTTCGTAATCCTTACTCCCATCTATCCCAATACCACATTGAATATGCATCCCATATATTTGCGGTCGGGGACGGCAAGTTCATAGACGCATTGTAAAAGTGATGTGCTTCAATTTTGTTCTTTATAAGTACTATTTTAAATAGAAGGGAGAAAATCGTGTTAAAAAAATCATTTTTTACCTTCGGAATTATTTTACTTGCTGCATTTATTAGTAATGCCCAGGTACCTCGACTAATCAATTACCAGGCTATGCTTGCCGATGCGAATGGGAATCCGATTAATGGAGTGCGCTCGATTCAATTCAGCATCTACGATTCGGAGACAGGGGGTGAGGCATTATGGTCGGAGACGCAAAACGTCATTGTCACAGATGGTCTCTGCAATGTGCTCCTTGGTGCGGCTACATTGATTCCATATTCGGTTTTTGACGGCGGTGACAGGTATTTTTCGTTGAAGGTCGGTAATGATCCAGAGATGACACCAAGCAAGCGAATGGTGAGTGTAGGGTACGCTTTTCATTCTAATGATACCGATAGTTTGGACGGATATGGTGCTTCAGATTTTGTTCGAAGCGTGGATGGTGTTGCTCCTGATGACGGTAATATCGGACTGGTAGAGGGAACAAATATCACCATCGAACCGAATGAGGACAATAATACGATCACCATTTCAGCTTCTGGCAGTCCTGGTGTTGGTGATTTAACGCTGCCATACACAGGCACAACCGAAAGCAGTAGTACAGCTTTTTCGATTACCAACACTGGCACTGGAAGAGCTGGATACTTCAAAGTAAACAATTCTAGTAACGACAACCAGGCGATGTTCTGCGAAACCAATGGAACAGGACCAGCAGGACTGTTCCGGATCTTGAATTCCGGCAGCAGTAGTAATGCAGTCCACGGTTATACCACTGGCAGCGGCTCTGCACTGTTCGGCCACACCAGGGGTAGTGGTGCCGCGGTCAACGCCGAGACAAAAGGCACTGGAAAAGCAGGGAATTTCACAATTGACAATGCAGAAAACAAAAGCTCGGTGATTTATAGCGAGACCAATGGACTGGGCCGAGCCGGTCACTTCCGCATCGTCAATACTGATAACAGTCTGGCAGCCGTTTCTGCCTCCACCCAGGGCAGTGGTGCCGCACTGTCTGGTTACACCACTGGCACAGGCCAGGCGGGTTACTTCAGGATCAACAACTCGAGCAGCAACAGCACAGCGATTTATAGCGAGACCAATGGACTGGGCCGGGCCGGTCACTTCCGCATCGTCAATGCTGACAACAACCTGGCAGCCGTTTCTGCCTCCACCCAGGGCAGTGGTCCAGCGCTTTCCGGGTACACCATCGACAGTGGCTCGGCCGTCTATGGCAGAACCGATGGCAGCGGTGAAGCGGGTCATTTTGAGATCACAAACTCTGGTAACGGAGAAGCTGCTGTTTTTGCAACGACAGTTGGCACGGGCGATGCGGTGTATGGCGAACATACCAGCAGTGGGAATTACGGCTCTCTTGGTGGTTCCAATTATGGTGTATATGGTATTACTGCTGAAGGTGCTGGTGTGAAAGGACGATGTACAACTGCTATAGGAATTGGGGTACATGGAATTGGTACCCAAAAGGGAGTCGTGGGTTATAGCACTTATGGTGTAGGCGTAGAAGGTAATTCTCGTGATGGTATAGCTGTGAGTGCTGAGGGCGACCTTTATGTCTCAGGCGCATATCGCGGTGACATTTCATCATCTTCGGGTGACGACGGCGCTCCCTTTCCCCCTCCGGCTTATGATAGTGGGTGGATTTCGATTGAGTTAGATGAAGAAAAAACACTCAGGCACAATATTGGGGGAACTGTGGACAATTATGTTGTTGACATGCAGTGTAAAGATGTAGATGCTTCATGGGGAATTAGTAATTATGGTGTCGGAGGAGACCTGAGGAGCTCCTTTTCCGGGGTAGGTGCATATTACCACAAACTTACTACTCAATCTATTACGGTTGGACGACAGGATGAAGCCTATGTGCCTGACCGGATCCGAATAAGAATATGGGTTTACTGGTAAAGCAGTCTATTGCCTGATGAACTTTTGCACAAAAGTGCAAAAAGCATTCCACCTAGAAGGGATAACAAGATTGCCAAATTTTTCGTGTTTATCCCGTTAATCGTTAGGAAAATTGCACCTCATTTTGAGATTTGCGTCGGTGTTGGTTGCCTCGTTAGATTATTAATCAGTTATTCGCCCCTCCGCAAGTTTCTGATCTATGGCAACTTGGATTCTAATTAACCAATATGAAGGAGGATAGCAATGATTCAATTCAAAAATGAAAGAGGAATTAGCAAGTTAATTCTAGTTGTTTTGATTTTGACATTTATATCAGCGGGAATAACATTCGCCCAATCCAGCACGAATTACCAGGTAAAAAAATCCGTTTTTGATCAGAGGGGAGGGATATCTTACTCAACCAATCATACAGTGGTTGATGCGATGGGCCAACCATCCCCTGTCGGCGAAGCGTCCAACACCAATTACATCGTTTCCTCAGGATTTTTGGGAGGCGGTAAACTTATTTCTTCTATTGATGTAGCAGAAACAGGTGAGGGAGTTATTCCAGATGAGTTCAAATTATGTCAGAATTATCCCAATCCATTTAATCCAGAAACATCCATCAAATACAATCTGCCGCAAACGTCTGAGGTGGTATTAACCATTTATAATCTTCAGGGCCATGAGGTACGACGTCTGGTTCAAGGAACGAATTTGGCTGGTTATCATACGGTGCATTGGGATGGTCAGAATGAATCAGGTCAGAAAATTGTTTCGGGTTTGTATTTATATCGAATTAAAGTAAAGACACATGGTTCTGATTGTCATACATATATTGGATGCAGGAAGATGTTGTTAATGAAATAAGGACAATACCCTAATTGGAAATAGTACCCTGTGAGAAAAATAATTTTTAACTACTTATAATTTTATAACCTGTGTCTAACGAAGCTGTGGAACTGACTGCTTCGCTCTGAGCAATTTATCAAGTTTTAATTGTTACCGATGTTTTGTATTTTTAATCAAGTTTTGTGTGTTTGTGTTAGCAGCAGCTCACGCAAATCGTTAGAACTAAACAACTAAAAATCATTTAACATTAAAAAGGGAGCTTAAAGATGAATAGTACCATATTTAAGAAAGTCGTTGTGTCCATGTTCATTGGATTCATAATTTATTTCCTTGCAGTTAATTTTAATGATAGCTCTGATCCAGCATCCTATTTTAGCGCCATTCAGGGAGTTTCTAAAGAAGCACCTTTGAGCAAAAAAGCAGCGATGGAAATCGCCCAAAGGGAGGTTGAATCTTGTGCCAATACTCTACAAAATGATAAATGGACTCTGGAATCAACAGTAGTAGATGCATTTCCAATCTTTATTGATGGCATTGAAGGAGTATCTTATTACGAATGCAAAGTAACGACCAATGGAGTAGATGCTGGTTACGTCTTAGTGAATGTAAATAAAACCGATTTATTGATACCTGAAAGCTCGCCGGAAGGTCTAACGTTGACTGAATGTTACAGAGAGCAACTTGGCAGAGCTGATTTTATGGTGCTCCGCTATGATTGCTTCAGGAGTGTTGCTGTTCAAAGGAATTCAGAATCTTCTTACCCTCAAGGGAAAATAATTGCTTCTTTCGGATTTGTTGACGAAGCAAATCCAGACCAACTAGAAAAAACAGCAACCTTTAGAAAAGATTCTCAAATTGATGCCTTTAAAAGTTTTCGAACCACAGTTTTAGCAAAGGGATGTTTTCCAACTTACTCTAAAGAGGAACTCGAAGAATATTATGGCGAATTTAAATCTGGTGAATATACAATTGGATGGGGCAATACAGCCTGGGCAGCAAAATATAGGGACATAAAAGCTGAATTAAGAAACACATTTCCATGTGGTTGGCATACCCCGCAATGGACACAATTTAAGGTGCGTGGTTATCCAATCGGCTGTGGTAATACAGCCTGGGCAATAGTATATGCCTACTGGGCTGCATTTAAAGGAAAAACCCGACTTTTCGATGGTTATGATGTCAATCGCAATGATAGATGTGGTGATCGTGAAGACCAAAAAATTAAGCAATGCATGATGGATTGTAACAGGTATTGCGAAACGAGAGATGTGAAAGTTGGAAGCAAGAAATGGGGTAGAACAATGCCCGAGAATATGAGTAATGGCATTATGTATGCAAAAAATAAAGGATATATGCGGTCAAGCTGTGTGCGAGATCGAGGGACCGAATATAGTAAATTTAATAAGGTTAAACGCCATCTCGATGCAGACAAACCAGCAATACTATTGATCCATAATGACGGAATCGGTATCCCTTATCATTATGTGGTTATTGAGGCAGCAGTGAAAAGACAGAAATATATAACGGTTGGTAGGAATAGATGGGATGATCGTGATGTGAAGTACTTGGTTAATTTTGGTCATTGTGCTACTTATAAAGATAAAAAGGGCAAAACACAACAAGGAAGAAGGTGGATCTACGTCAGAGAGTATGGAAGAAATACTCATAAAGTATATTCAGCATTTTCTGTTTTTCTTCCTACTGTAGGATAAGTTAATGAGTTCAGGAAATCAGGTATCATAATATCTTATAACATACTGTTTATTAATGAATTGCTGTTGCTGTATTTCCAGATTAAAAGTTCAGTAAACAGTATCATTAGAATACGAGAGGAGTTAGACCTCAGATGTCTACGGAACCTTTGAGGTCTACCCTATTCCTTTGATGACGAATCAGAGCATTCTTGTCTAATTCCAAATTAAATAGAATCACTTATAATGATTAATCTTATATGTTGGATAAGTGATCGCAAGCTTAGAGCAAAACTGCTTTGTGATCGTATCCTCGAAAATGATATCACCGTAAAAACGAGAATTCAAAATGTACATCCACAAAATTATTCTGAATTTTTTGATATGTCTATCCATTCTGCTCACAACTGTTAATATTGTCGATGCATACGATTGGACCAAGCATGCAGGAGAGCTCTATGCGATTAACGTTCCAGAGAAGGCACCTCGGGAAAAATTATCCTTATCTGAAGCTCAGGGAATCGTGGTAAAATATCGCTGGATATACGTTAACTCATCTTTACAAGATTTAAATGAGGCAAAAGAACAGGCAACGAAATTGTCTAATGCAGTGGGTCGGCCTCTCGTTCTGGTGTACATGCCCCGTCATGTTGGGGATGGTCAGAGAAACGACTACCATCCGCAGTTCCAGACTTCATTGGCTGGGCTTATTGAGAGAGCGATTGCAGATGGGAAGGAACTCTTGATTAGTGCAAAAAGTTACGGTGTACATCAAGCTTTGCGCGTGATGCGACGTTTTGATTCACCCCTGATTCTTCTGACCGGAATTGCTCCTGCTTTTGGGGCTTTCGGCAATCAATGGAGTGCTAATGTGAAGCAATATGTTAAGGATGTAGAACAGACACGCTGCAAATACTGTATGATCGCAAGTGAAGATGATGGATTTACGTGGAGATCAGGCGGAGCTGCTTATAAAAAACGTATCGGTTTTAGAGGAGATAATGATGTCGGCAGGGCAATGCAAAAAAATAGGAAAAACGTACACATTATTGTACTGCATGGCGCAGATCACGCACCGATTGATGAATACCTCAATCATGGTTTGGTGAAAGCAATGCGACAAGCCGCGGATCATTTTGGCATGAAAAACACCCCGGTCGGTGATGTAGTCTACGGGCGGAAAATAGCACCTGTAGCCGAAGCGACAAGTAGCCAGGAGCGCTCCGTTCGTTTCTTCCTTCATTTCCCGGATGCCTATTTGGTCCATGAACCTGATAACAAGCGCCTTCAGATAGTCGCAGAAGGAGCCGCTCTTTCCTATGGAGCAAATTGGGAGATCAAAAAGATGAAGGACTATCTCTATCATCTGCGGCAGAACATATGGAAAGACTTTTACTGGAAGGTCAATACATCCCGTAAACAGGTATATAAAGTGACAGGCGGCTCTTTTGGAAAACTCGGTGGGCAGGAGAAAATCCTTAGAATCAAAGTAGATGTGGTTGGAAGCGTTAATAATCCTGAGCGTTTTCTGTTGAGATTTCCAGATGCCTATCTGGTCCATAATCCTGGCAACAAGGTTCTTCAGATAATTGCTGAGAGATCTGTTCTTTCCTATGGAAAAGACTGGGATGTCAAAAAGATGAAGGACTATCTCTTTCACCTGCGCCAGAAAATGTGGAAAGACTTTTACTGGAAAGTAAACACATCACGTAAAAAGGTATATAAGGTAAGGAGTGGTACATTTGTACAACTCGGCGGTCAGGAACAAGTCCTAAATATAAAGGTGGAATTAAAGCCTTAGTTAATCGTCTTCTAAGGGAAGCCAATACCGATTCCATCGCTTGGAGCGATGGAATCGGTGCTCGACATCGTCTTTATAAGTCCAACGATGCTTCGCTGATGTAGAAATGTTAAGAGTCTTCAAATTTTTTGATTTTGATTTTACTTCAATCTAGGAATTATTAAAAAAATTTTAAATATCAAAGGAGAATATATAAATGATTCGAAAAACTGTTCTACTATTGTTGTTTACTCTATTTATATCTTTCCCTCTTTTGTTGGGAACATACGTTTCACTTTATGCTGACAGTAATAAAACCTCGCCGCAGATGTGCGAAAAGCGGTTTAACGTGCGGGCGGGATCGCAACGGTTTTCCATTCCCTACTGCCGCAGTAGAGCACTCAGCGATGGACACAGCACGGCGACAAGGGCCGTGATCGTCATTCAAAGTAGCAGCCTGAACGCAAGCGATGTCTACCAATGGATGTGGGAGGCTGCCGGAAGGGCAAATAGTCAGAGCAAAACGGTCGTATTTGCTCCCCAGTTTCCTGTCAAGAAGGATATAGCCGCCCATAACCTGGAAGATAATGTGCCTGTGTGGGAAGACTGGGAATGGGC
>JABAOH010095351.1_pt4 | contig 15481 bp, 13 predicted proteins | sample 7062181 | NCBI WGS metagenome assembly JABAOH01 (sample SAMN14538630, study PRJNA623070) | marine sediment metagenome | biome: marine biome [ENVO:00000428]; feature: marine pelagic biome [ENVO:01000023]; material: deep marine sediment [ENVO:00002113]; isolation source: pool of 5 deep marine...
ATGTACGACAAGCTGGCCGGCATGACGGGCACGGCCGAGACGGAAGAGGCCGAGTTCCACCAGATCTACGGGCTCGAGGTCGTCGTCATCCCGACAAACCGCCCGGTGCGTCGGCTCGACAACGATGACGTGATCTTCAAGACCAAGCGGGAGAAATACACGGCGCTACTCGACGAGATCGAGCGCATGCACGGGCGCGGCCTGCCGATACTCGTCGGGACGACCAGTGTCGAGACGTCGGAGACCGTTTCTCGAATGCTCCGCCGCCGGGGCATCAAGCACAACGTCCTCAACGCCAAGTACCACGAGCGCGAGGCGGAGATCGTCGCCGAGGCGGGTCGCCCGGGGGCGGTGACGATCGCCACGAACATGGCCGGCCGCGGGACCGACATCAAACTCGGCCCCGGTGTCGTCAAGTGCCGGGTGTGCGCGATCGAGGCCCAGCAGCCGGACTTCGGTCAGGTGTACGAGGAGGCGGACCTTGCAGGCCCCCGAGCGCGAGAGTTCGGCTGCTACGACGACCCGCCCTGCGGTCTCGTCATCCTCGGAACCGAGCGACACGACTCACGCCGGATCGACCGACAGCTGCGCGGACGCTCGGGCCGTCAGGGTGATCCAGGCTCGTCGAGATTCTTCCTGTCGCTGGAAGATGATCTGATGCGGCTGTTCATGGCCGAGCGGCTGGCGAAGATCATGGATAGGCTGGGCGCCGAAGAGGGCGAGGTGATCACGCACCCGCTGGTGACACGAGCGATCGAGCGGGCGCAGATGCGCGTCGAGATGATGAACTTTGACGCGCGGAAAAAGCTGCTGGAATACGATGATGTGATGAACCAGCAGCGCGAGGTCATCTACGATCTGCGGCTATTCGCGCTGGAGGGCGGGGAAGACCTGAAGGGCGAGATCTGGGAAATGGTGCGAATGGCGGTGGTCGGACGAATCGATGAGTACGTTCCGCTGGGCGGTCACGAGGAGAGCTGGGATCTGGCGGGTCTCAAGAATCGGCTGCTACTCGATTTCTTTCTCCACTGTCCCGAGCTGCCGAACGAGAACTCGCTCGAGGTCGCGCTGGAATGGGAGAGCCGCGAGGCGGTCGTCGAGTATGTGGAAGCCAAAGCTCTCAGCACGTTCAAGAAGAAGCTTGAAGACTTCGGCGAACAGGTCGAGCGAATTCTGTCCTACATCTTCCTCTACACGGTCGACGAGAAGTGGAAAGACCACCTCTATGACCTCGACCAGTTGAAGGCCGGCATCTACTTCCGCGCTTGGGGGCAGAAGGATCCCCTCATCGAGTACAAGCGGGAAGCCTACGATATGTTCGTTGACTTGATGGCCGACATCCGCACGACGCTCACCGACCGCCTCCTCAAGGCGCAGATGATGCCGCCCCAGCCGCTCAGGGCGCCGCGGATCACCAGGATCAGCGGCCCGACTCTGGATACCACCGATGAAGGGTATGCGCCGGGCGCCGCGGCCGTCACGGCGCGCCGGCCCTTCGCGGCGACCGGGGTCGCCGCGTCGGCCGAAGCCGACCTGGTCGGTGCCCCGGCCGGGCGCGCCACGCCGGGCTCTGGGGGCGTGGAGGCTCAGAGGGGGATCGCGGTCCAGCGTGTGGACGCCGGGCTGCCGCGCCCGGCCAGCGGAGCGGATAAGGTCGGCCGTAACGATCCCTGCCCCTGCGGGTCGGGCAAGAAGTACAAGAAGTGTCACGGCCGGCCGGGGAGCCCACCTCTGTAGAGCCTTTCGCGCCGGCGTCGGCCGGTTGACCCCCGGTGACGATCCGATGACGTCGCAGCCTAGCTTCTGCGACGAAGACGTCCAGCTTGGATCGACCCACTACGATGCCAAGAGCCAACGCCGGGATTACGATCAAGGACTGGCCCTCTCAAGAACGGCCGCGCGAGCGCTTTCTGGCGCTCGGCCCGGCGGCCCTGCGTACCGCCGAACTCCTGGCCATCCTGGCCGCGAGCGGATCCGCCGGACGCAGCGCGCTTCAGGTCGCGGAAACGTTGTACGAGCACTTCGGGCGCTCGCTGCGCTGTCTCGGGAGCGCGCCCGGCACCCGGCTCATGGAGGTGCCGGGGATCGGCGAAGCCCGAGCGGTCGCCATCCAGGCGGCCCTGGAGCTGGGGCGTCGCTTCGCGGAAGAGGTCCGAAGCGATGCCGAACGAGTGGCCACGCCCCGGGACGTCTATCGCCGTTTCGAGCTGCGCTTGCGGGATTTGCGACAGGAGGAGTTCCACGTGCTCCTTCTGAACACGCAGAACGCGGTCGTTCGAGAGCTTATGATCACACGGGGCATCCTCGACGCTTCGGTCGTGCACCCGCGGGAGGTCTTCGCCCCCGCCCTCACCGAAGCGGCCGCCGCCGTGATCCTGGTGCACAACCATCCCAGCGGCGACCCCACACCTTCGCCGGCGGATCGGGAGATCACGCGCCAGCTCGTCGCGGCCGGCCGGCTGCTAGGGATTCCCGTGCGCGACCATGTGGTGATCGGAAACGGGCGCTACGTCAGCTTCCTCGACCTGGGCCTGATCGCCATGCGCGAGTAGGGCCTTCCGGTCGTCGAACCCTCCCGGCCCCCTCGGCGGCCGCAGGAGGCTCCCCTGGGCCCGTCTATCCCCCGTTCGCGCCTCTGCGGCCGGCGCCGGGCACGCCTTCGGCCGGGCCGCGCGGCTCAGGGCCGATCAGCGGCGCTAACTTGCGATCCAGCCGCAATCTAGCGATTCTAAAAGGCTAGACGTCGTGGGCCCGAGCCGGGCCCTGCTTGACGGTTACAGATAACGCGGTAAGGCGGGCGCTGCCTTGTTCACGGTCTCCCCCGATTCTCGCCGCCGCAGTTCCCCTCGCAAGCCAGAAGCGGAGATGCTGGAAAAGGTCGCTCAACAGGACACGAGGTCCAGGGAACCCGCTCACAGCTCGCTGCCGCAGGACTTTATCCAGGCGGTCGAGGAGGCAGGCGTACGGCTGGATCTCGATCTGTTGGGGCGGGCCTTCGAATACAGCCAGCGGGCGCACCAGGGGCAGAAGCGCAAGTCGGGCGAGGATTACATCACGCATTGCGTCGAGGTCGGCAAGATCCTGGCGGGGCTCTATCTGGACACCGCCTCGATCGCTGCGGCCTTCCTCCACGATGTGGTCGAGGACACCGACGTCGCCGTCGAGGAGATCCGCGAGGAATTTGGTGACGAGATCGCCTCGATCGTCGATGGCCTGACGAAGTTGGGCCGCGTCGAGTTCAGTTCAAGCACCGAACAGCAAGCGGAGAACTTCCGCAAGCTACTGGTCTCGATGGCCCGGGACGCCCGTGTGATCATCGTGAAGCTGGCGGACCGGCTTCATAACATGAGGACGCTCAAGGCGCTGGCGTCCGGCAAGCAGCAACGCATCGCCCTGGAAACGCGAGACATCTACGCGCCGCTCGCTCACCGGCTGGGGATGGCGAAGATCCGCTGGGAGCTCGAGGATCTCGCCTTCAAGGTGCTGGAGCCTTCGGCCTACAGGCAGCTCGCGAAGAAGCTGCGTGAGCGGCGGGGGCAGCGGGAGGACTGGATTCAGCAGCTGGGCGAGCCGCTGCGCAAAGAGCTGGAAAAAGCCGGCATCGCCTGTGAGGTTACGGGCCGGCCGAAGCACCTCTGGTCGATTCACAACAAGATCGTCAAGCGTGGCAAGCCGTACGAGGAGATCTATGACTTGATGGCGATCCGGGTGCAGGTACAGACCATCAAGGACTGCTACCATGCGCTGGGAGTGATTCACAACAAGTGGACACCGTTGACCGAGCGATTCCACGACTACATCGCGACGCCCAAGTCCAACATGTACCGCTCCCTGCACACGACGATCTTCGGTCCGGGCGGCCGTCTTTACGAGATCCAGATTCGAACACACGAGATGCACAGGACGGCGGAGTTCGGCATCGCCGCGCACTGGCGTTACAAGGAGGGCTTCAAAGGTGCGCCCGACGAGGTCGACGAGAAGTTGGCTTGGTTCCGGCAGGTATTGGAGTGGCAACAGGAAACGAAGGAACCGGAGGAATTTCTCGAATTCCTGCGCATCGATCTGTATCAGGACGAGATCTTCGTTTTCACGCCCGCGGGCGATGTGAAGCAATTGCCCAAGGGTGCCACGCCGATCGATTTCGCCTTCGCGGTGCACACAGAGATCGGGTACCGCTGTGGAGGTGCGCTGGTGAACGGCCGGATCGCTCCGCTCACTCGTGAACTGAAGAGCGGTGACACGGTCGAGATCAAGACGAGCTCGAAGCAGACCCCTTCGCCCGACTGGCTCAAGTTCATCCGCACCGCGCGAGCCCGCCAGAAGATCCGGCAATGGATCCGCCAGGAGGAGCAGCGGAGCGCCATCGAGATCGGCAAGGAATACCTGGAGCGCGAGCTGCGGAAGCGTCGCAAGCGGGTTTCGGACGGTGAGCTGAAGGAAGCCGGGTCCAAGGCGGGATACAGCACGATGGAGAGCCTCTACGCCGCACTGGGACGAGGCGACGTGGCGCTCTCACATGTCTTCAAGCAGCTGTGGCCGGAGGAGCAGGGGTCGGAGGCGGAGACAGGGAAGCCATCGGCGCTGACACGGCTGGTCGATCAGATTCGCGGCGGCCCACGCGGGGTGAAGATTCAGGGGCTGGACAACCTGATGGTCCGGTACTCTCAGTGCTGCCAGCCGGTGCCTGGAGATGATGTGATCGGGTACATCACCCGGGGGCGGGGCGTCTCGATCCACCGGAGCGACTGTCCCAACATCTTGAAATTCGCCAAGTACCCGGAGCGACGAATCGAGATCGATTGGCAGGCCGGTGGCGAGCAGCTGGCCTTCGTGAAGATCCTGGTGGAGGGGACGGATCGGCGCGGCCTGCTCTCGGACATGGCTCGGGCGATCACCAATACCGGCACGAACATCCAGAGTGCCGAGACCGTGGCGGTCGAGGGTGGGATGAGGGGCGAGTTCGTTGTGGAGATCGAGGACCTTCCCCACCTGATGAAGGTCATGAAGGCCATGCGGAAGGTGAAGGGCGTGGTGAGCGTGGTCAGGCGCGAGAGCTTCGCCGAGTCTGACCTCCAGGCGGAGGTCGAATAGTGGCGAACTACTGGCTGCTGAAGAGCGAGCCGGGGGAGTACTCGTTTGAAGATCTGGAGCGCGAGGGGCGGGTGCGCTGGGACGGGGTCAGCAACGCGGTGGCGCTGAAGCACATGCGGCAGGTTCGCCCCGGAGACAAAGCATTCTTCTATCACACCGGCAAGGTGAAGGCGATCGTGGGTATCGCCCGTGTGGAAAGTGAGCCCTACCCCGACCCCGACGGCGAAAACGAGCGTCTGGTCGTGTTCGACCTCAGTGCCGAGCGGAAGCTGGCCGCGCCGGTCACGCTGGCCCAAATCAAGGCGGACCGGGATTTCAGAGATTGGGAGCTGGTGCGCATGCCGCGTCTCTCGGTCATGCCCGTCCCCCGGTCGCTCTGGTCCCGGGTGCTGGGGCTGTCCAAGGGTTGACGGGAACGGCCCGGAACCAACTCCCCCGCCGTTGAGCCGATATCTCCAGGAAGGTACCTTCAGATCGGTGAACGATTTGAAGATGGTGTTCAACCCCCCTGAACCACCGTTGGAGACATCAGAACAGGACACTGAACGGGCCAGGTGTAACGGTCAGTGAATGCCGCGGACTGTGAGAGATGGGAATGAGCGAGACGGGAGCGGCTCGAGGCCTCGTCGACCGGGCCACCGAGTTGGCCCAGCTCAGACGAGTCTTTCAGGAAATTCGTGAGGGCCAAGAGGGCCGCGGGCGCCTGGTCACGCTCACGGGGCCCACCGGTATCGGTAAGACGGCGCTGGCCCAGGCTTTTCTGCGACAGATTGCAAGAGCGGATCCACGAGCCATCGCGCTGGGCGCCTACTGCGTCGAGCACCAGTCGGCTTACCGGCCCTTCGGGCCTTTCCGCGATTTTCTCGTCGACCTCACCCGCGCCAGCGGCGACGCCGGTCTGAGCTCGGTGGTCCGCAAAGCGGCGCCCGGCTGGCTCCCAGAGGCCGGTCAGGCGCCGGGCCGCGCCGCGCTCTTCGATCAGTTCCTGGCTGTGTGTCGGGGAATCCTCCGGAATCGGCCGCTCGTCCTGGCGATCGACGATCTGCAATGGGTCGACCGCTCGTCGCTCGACCTGCTGGCGCGCCTCGGTAGCGCGCTGGGGTCGCTGCCGGCGCTGATCGTGCTGACCTACGAATCCGTGACTCCCGAGCTCGCGCCCGCGGTGAGAGAGGTTCAGCACCGCGCGGGCGCCAGCGCGATGGAGCTGGTTGTGCGCGGGCTGGAGCGCGACGCGATTCTGCAGCTTGCCAGCGCCGCCGTGAGTGGCCAGTTGACTCGCGAGCTGGGTGATTGGCTCGTCGACGCGGCGCAGGGCAACCCGCTGCGGGCGGAGCACTACGCCCGCTGGCTTGTCGAGGACAAGGTCATCCGCAAAGGGTTGCGGCGCTACAAGGTGCGCGAGAAGCAGCTGCCGAGCCCGGCCAAGGGGATCGAGGAGGTCGTGGCGGCTCGGCTCGATCGTCTGGAGCCGAGCCTGCGTTGGACGCTTGAGGCCGCGGCGTTCGGCGGTTCGGTCATCGATTCCACAGTGGTCGCTCACCAAGCCGGCAAACGCGAGGAAGAGATCGTCGCCGAGCTTCGGGCGGCGGACGCCGAGCATGCGCTCCTGGAAGGGCTGGGCGATAGACGCTGGACGTCCGGATCGTGGTCGGCCCGCTTTCGCTTCCGTCATCCGCGCATTCGACAGGTCATTCGCGAACGTGTGTCCGGCAAGCGGCGGGTACACCTGGTCACTCGTGCCGCCGAGGCGCTGGAGAGGCTGACCGGCGACGGTGCCGTCCAAGTCGCTGGCGAAGTGGCGGCCTTGTATCTGGCCTCAGAGTCGCCTGACAAGATCCACGAGTGGACGATGAGAGCCGCGGACCTCGCCGAGCGTCTGTTCGCCGTCTACGAGGTCGACGAGTTCCTGCGGGCCGCCGCGCGCACCACGGGTGAGGAGAGCGAGCGGCTGAGGATCGAGAGTCGACTGGCCACCATCTATGGCGCGACCGGGAGGGAGCCCGAAGCGGAAGCGCTGGCCGAAACCGTGTTCAACCGCGCCCGGGAGCTGGGGGATAAGGAGACGCAGCTGCGCTCGGGTACGATGCTGGGCTGGCTACGGCTGGAGCGGGGCGTTCCTCCCCTCGAGCTGTCGCAACTGGCGGGCGGTTTGGTCGATGTGGCCCGATCGGCAGAGCTGCCCGAGGAACTGGTGAAGGCTCTGGATCTGTCCTGTGTGGTGGCGGAGCGCTTGGGGCGTGCCGAGGAAGCGCTGCTCATGGCGGAGGAATCACTCCACGTGGCGGAGCAGAGCGGCAGCGCCGAGATGGTTGCCCAGGCGGCGTACCGGCTGGCGCGGGTGCACCTGTCTTGGGGAAGTCCCGAAGAAGGGCGCAACCTGGCCCAGCGGGCGCTGGANNGGTCTAGCGAATTTCCGTGCGGGCGACTGGGACGGGGCGTTGCATCACTGGGAGTCGGCGCTGGAGAACATGGAGGTCGCCGGCATTCCCGACGAGAAGGTCGCCATGCAGGTCAATATCGCAGAGCTGTTGACGTTGCGTGGCGAATTCGATCGCGCTCTCGGCCTCTTCAAGTCGGGACTTCGCCTGGCTGAGGAGCTCGACGATGAGGCGTTGGCTCGTCGCTGCCGCACCGGGATCGCCCGTCTCGAGTTCGAGCGAGGAGATTACGGCTCGGTCCTGGAGATGACCGAAGAGATCCGGCAGCTGCTGCCGGAAAGCGGCGCCTGGAGGGACGATTTTCAGACCACGGCGATCCGGGCGCTTGCCTATCTGGAGCTGGGCGATGAGTTGCAGGCCTGGCAGGAAGCGGCGCGCCTCGAGCAACTGTACCGGGGCAAGGAGGGCTGGTTCGCTCGCCGAGCAGAGGGCGATGCCGTGAGGATTCGGGTCATCGACCTGGACAGCGACGCCTGGCTGGCGGGCATGGTTGCCCAGCAGGGTATCGGCGAGACCGCGGACAAGGATCCTTACGGCGAGGCTTTCCTCCAGTATCACCACGCCTGTGTGCTGGCGCGGACCCAGCCGGGCGAGGCACGGAAGGCGGCGGAACGCGCGGTGCAGCTATTTGGTAGATTGGGGGCGACCCCCATGCTACGTCGGGCCCGGGAACTACGGGACGAGCTGCCGCCGGGAGAGTACCTGGACGCGGCCGGCGACAGCGGCATAGACGATGCCGGGATCGACAAGTGGTTTGACAGCTATGAGTGAGCGTTGCTGCGAGTCTGCGAGGCTGCGACGCTCGGGCGCTCACGCTCGAGCGTTCTGACTTTTGACGATTGCCTATGCTGGGGCCACCCCGAATCATGCCGAGATCGACCGCCGGCGCGGCGCGTGCGCGGCGGGCGTTGGCTGAGCGTTCACCGTTCCAGCTGAAAAGCCCGTTCGAGCCCACGGGCGACCAGCCCACCGCGATCGCCGAGCTGGTGACGGGGCTGGAGCGGGGAGATCACTGGCAGACGCTGATGGGTGTGACCGGTTCGGGGAAGACGCTGACGATGGCGCAGGCGATCGCGCGTTGGGGCCGACCCGCCCTGGTAATGAGCCACAACAAGACGCTTGCCGCGCAACTGTATGGGGAACTGAAACAGTTCTTCCCCGCCAACGCCGTGGAGTACTTCATCTCCTACTACGACTACTACCAGCCCGAGGCCTACGTGCCTCAGACCGACACGTACATTGAGAAAGACGCCTCGATTAACGACGACATAGACAAGTTGCGTTTGCGCGCCACCTCGAGCTTGATGGAGCGCGACGATGTGATCGTGGTGGCATCCGTCTCCGCCATCTACGGCCTGGGTGATCCGGCCGAGTACCGCGAGCTGTTGCTCGTTGTGGAACGTGGCCAGCAGGTCTCGCGGGAGCAGATCCTCGCGGCCCTGGTCGATGTCCAGTACAGCCGCAAGGACATGGACTTTCGGCGCGGCACCTTCAGGGTCCGAGGGGATGTGGTCGAGGTCTTCCCCGCCTACGAGGAACAGGCGGTGCGGGTCGAGTTGTGGGGCGACGAGGTGGAGCGGTTGACGAAGATCCATCCGCTCACCGGAGAGGTGATCGCCGAGCTGGAACGGGCGGCGATCTACCCGGCGACCCATTACGCCATCGGGGAACCCTCCCTCGAGCGGGCGATCGTGGCGATTCGCGACGAGCTGGAGGACCGTTCGCGCGAGCTGCGACGGACGGGACGGTTGCTCGAAGCGCAGCGCCTGGAGCACCGGACCCGCTACGATCTCGAGATGTTGCGCGAGGTCGGTCACTGCGCCGGGATCGAAAACTACGCCCGCCACCTTTCGGGCCGTGGAGAGGGAGAGCGACCCGCTTGCCTGCTGGACTACTTTCCGGACGACTATCTCGTCTTCGTCGATGAGTCACACGTGACCGTGCCACAGATCGGCGGCATGTACGAAGGCGATCGATCCCGCAAGAAGACGCTGGTCGACTACGGCTTTCGTTTGCCCAGCGCCCTGGACAACCGGCCGCTTCGCTTTGATGAATGGGAGGCGCTGGTTCCTCGGGTGATCTTCGTATCGGCGACACCCGGTGAGTACGAGCTGCAGCGCTCCGGGGGCGTGGTGGTCGAGCAGATCATTCGGCCCACGGGGCTACTCGATCCCCAGATCGACCTCCGCCCGGTTCGGGGCCAGGTGGACGACCTGATCGCCGAAATCCGGGTCCGGGCCAATCGAGGCGAGCGGGTGCTGGTGACGACGCTGACGAAGCGGATGGCCGAGGACCTGACCGAGTATCTGATGGGCGTCGGAATCCGGGTCCGCTACATGCACTCGGACATCGATGCGATCGAGCGCGTTGAAATTCTTCGCGGGCTCAGGCTGGGGCTGTTTGACGTCCTGGTCGGCATCAATCTGCTGCGCGAAGGGCTCGATCTTCCCGAGGTTTCACTGGTGGCGATCCTCGATGCCGACAAGGAGGGCTTTCTCCGCTCTGACAAGAGTCTCATCCAGACGATCGGCAGAGCGGCGCGCAACGAGAACGGGACGGCGATCATGTACGCGGACACCGTCACCGGGTCGATGCAAAGGTGCATTGAGGAGACCGGTCGGCGCCGGGAGATTCAGCACCGCTACAACCTCGAACACAACATCACCCCCCGCTCGATTCGCAAGTCAGCGGATGAGGTTCGGCGCACCACGGCCGTGGCCGATAGCCGGCTCGATCCGGGAGCTCGCGCGGTGGATGCGTTGGCTGGGCTTCCCGATGTCGGCCCCGAGGAGATGGTCGAGCGGCTGACCGCCGAGATGGAGCGGGCCGCCGAAAAACTCGATTTCGAGTTGGCCTCGGAACTGCGCGACCACATCTTTCAGATCAAGGCCGATCTGGAAACTCAGCGACGCCGGGACAGGCCGCGTAACCGCCCGCGGTGATCCTGACCGCCGTGACTTATCCGTGCGGGGAAAGAACCGCTCGGCCATGAATCGACTGGATCGGTTAGGCCCACAGACGCTGTCTGAAGCCGCCCTGGTTCGCTGGGGCGAGCGGATCGGCGCGGGCGCCCGGCCGCCGCTCTGGATCGCCATGGTCGGCCCTTTGGGAGCCGGAAAGAGCGTGCTGGCGCGGGCGATCTGCCGTGGCGCCGAGATCAGCGGCCACATCCCCTCGCCAAGCTTCACCCTGGTTCAGCGCTACGAGAGCCCTCGCGGGTTCCCGATCTACCATGTGGATCTGTTTCGCTTGAGCCCGGGTGAGACGATGGAACCCCTGGGTTGGGACGAGCTGTTGAGTTCGGTGGGCGTCGTGTTGCTCGAGTGGGCGGATCGCGCCGGCGACCAGCAGCCGGCCGATCGCTGGGAGGTCGGGATCGAGTACGGTCCGCGAAGCGATGAACGGATCGTCTCGGCCCGTCGCCTCGGCACCGCTCCTGAGTTGATCGACTGGTAGGGAACGATCGCGATGGGCGACAGGGAGGCTAACCTCGAGGTGTGGCTCGCCGTCGAGACCGCAACGCCGTTGGGCTCGGTGGCGCTGTGGCGGAACGGGCTGGTCCACGAGCAGACGCTGCGAATCCAGCGGGCGCACTCGGAGCGCGTCCTTCCGGCTATCGACCACACGCTGCAGGTGACGGCGACGGCGCCCGAGGAGGTCACCGCGCTCGTGTTCGGAAGCGGACCTGGATCGTTCACCGGCGTGCGGATCGCCGCATCGCTGGCCAAGGGGTGGGCGAAGGCGCGAGGTACCCCACTGTTCGCCTACTCCAGCCTGGCGGCGGTGGCCGCCGGTGCCGGAGCGGTCGGCCTGGTCTGTGCGATGTTCGACGCTAAGCGCGGCGAGATTTACGCGGCCTGTTACGAAATAAGGGCGGACGGCCTCGCCGAGCGGCTGGCGCCGGGGGCGTGGCCGGTCCCGGCGCTGATGGAGGAGCTGGCACGACGGGATCTGAGGCCGGTGTTCGCCGGTGAGGGGGCGATCGTTTACGAGGAGGCCATACGCGATATCGTAGAAGGGGCGGTCGTCTTACCCGAGCACCTGGGTGTCCCGCGCGCGGCGAGCCTCCTGTGGCTGAGAAGGGTTGCCCCCAATCAGGGCCGCCTGAGCCGGCCCGAGGCCTGGGAGCCTAGCTACGTTCGTGAGTGGCGTCTGCAACCGGAAGGTGGCGAGGGGGCATGAGCACGGCTGAGTGGCTGCTGGTGCCCGACGTTCGGCCGATGCGCGACGCGGATCTCGATGCGGTGATGGAGATCGAGCGCGCCAGCTTTTCCACGCCGTGGAGCCGGACGGCCTTTCGCAACCTGATGGCGCGGGAGGACGCGGACCTGTGGGTGGCGGAGGTGGAGAGCGCCGTGCGGGGCTACGCGGTGGTGTGGTACGTGGCTCGGGAGGCAGAGCTGGGCAACCTGGCGGTGGCTCGGCGCTGGCGCCGCCGCGGCCTGGGGCGCTGGCTGCTGGACTGGGTCTTGAGGGCGGCCGGCGAGCGGGGCACGGAGCGGATTTTCCTGGAGGTGAGGGAGAGCAACCTGATGGCTCAGCGGCTTTACGAGCGGCGGGGGTTCGTGCAGGTGGGAGTCCGCCGTCGCTACTATCGGGCGCCAGCGGAGGACGCCCGGGTCATGTGCCTGGAGCTGGGCGGGCCATAGATTTTGCTGGAGCAAGTGCCCGGCAAACCTTGCGTTGACAATAAGTTGACGGGCGGGTATAATGCTGGGCGGCGTCAGGGTGAGCAGTATCCGGCGCCAACGCCTCAGTAGGAGGACCCATGTCACGCAGCGTGAACAAGGCGATCATCATCGGTAACCTGGGCAGCGACCCGGAGATCCGCACGACGCCGAGCGGCACCCGGGTGACCACGCTCTCGGTGGCCACGAACCGCCGCTGGGCGAGCCGCTCGGGTGAGATGCAGGAGGAGACCCAGTGGCACCGGGTGGTGGCCTGGAACCGACTGGCCGAGATCGCCGAGCAGTACCTGAAGAAGGGTGATCGCGTGTACGTGGAAGGGCGGATTCAGTACCGTCAGTGGGAAGACCAGAACGGCCAAAAGCGCTTCAGTACCGAAATCGTGGCCAATGAGATGGTGATGTTGGGTGGCCGCGGAGACGACGCCCCGCAAATGCAGAGGGCGCCGACCAATGGGGGAGAGGACTATGAAGACTTCCCGGCGGAATCGCTTGAGGAGGGTGACGACTTGCCCTTCTAAGTGCCTCCTGTCCACTGCCGCGCTGTTGTTCGCGGCTCTACTGCCTGAAGCCCTCCCCCTCCAAGCACAAGAAAGGCAGCCAGAGCAACCGGCCCAAGAGGCCCAGCGTGTGCACGTCGTGCGCCGAGGAGATACGCTCTGGGATCTGGCGACGTTCTACCTGAGCGATCCCTTCCTCTGGCCAGAGATCTATCGTCTGAACACCGTCGTGGTGGAAGATCCGCACTGGATCTATCCGACCGAGGAGCTCAGGCTTCCGAGGCCGGGTGAGTTGATCGCGCTCCCACCGGGCGAGCCGCGGGTCCCCGGCGAGGAGGTCGAGGTGCCGACGCCGGTGCCGGTGGCCGAAGGTCCGCCCCCAGAGATGCAGGAGCTGAGGTCGATCTTTGTGCCACGCGAGGTGACGCGGCGGACGCTGGTATACGAGCCGGCTCCACCGGTTCCCCCGCTCGCCGTGTCGGCCTGGGACTTTCACCGCAGCGGGATGCTGATTCAGCTGCGGGAGCTGGGGCCACGGGGGCGGGTGATCGATGTGATCGCGCCCAACATCGTTCCGACCGAGGCGCAGCCGACCGGGCACCGCTACGACCGAATCTACGTCAGCCACCCCGGTGGCGAACCGCCGCGGCCCGGCGATCGGGTCTTGCTCTCGCGTATCGAGCGTCAGGTGAAGCCGTACGGCTACGTGATCCGGCCCACCGGCATCGCCACGATCGCCGCTGTGCATGAGGAGGTGTCGACCGCGATCGTCATCGACCTGTTCGATCGGGTGCAGCCCGGTAACCAGGTCACGCTTCTGCAGTCGTTCCAGATGGAGCGGGGTATCTTCGCACAGCCCGTGGCCGGGGGACCGACGGGACGACTCGTCGCGCTCCTGGACGATCAGTGGATGCCCACCGTTGAAGACATCGCGTTTGTCGACGTGGGCGAGGGCGACGGGGTGGCGGTCGGTGATGAGTTCGAGATCTACGTCAGCCGTCGTCGATCGCTCGAGGGATTGAGGCTACCCGAAGAGCACGTGGCAACCGGGCGAGTGGTGCGGGTCACCCAGCGCACGGCGACCTTGCGGCTGATCGAGCACCGGCACCCGGCCATCGCCATCGGCCAGCCCGTGCGTCTGATTCGCAAGATGCCCTCGTAGAACGACTTAGCGTCCCAACTCTTGGCTGAAGAACCGCGGGGGCCGGCCAGCGAAGCACCGCTGGCCGGCCTAGTTTCTGCCTGCCTGATTCGTATATTCCCCACGCATGCACGTTGCAGCTTATGCGAGCGCCGCGCTGCTCTACATGGCGGCGTCGGTCCGATACGCTATGCGCTTCGCCGGGGCGCGGGCGGGAGCCACTGCTCTGGTCGCCTCCGTCATCTTCGCCGGAGTTGCGAGTCACACCCTCGGCGTGGCGCTGTACTGGTTGGAGTTCGGAGAGCCTCCACTGGTGGGGTTAGGGCCGTCGCTCGCAACGCTGGCGCTGCTCATCGCCCTCGCTCTAGCCGGTCTCGGACTCTTCTCGGCGGCGCGCGCCGTCGGTTTGCTGCTTGCCCCCGCGGCTGGGCTGCTCCTGCTGTTGGCGCTGGTGGTGGGCATCGAGCCCTCCGGGTCGGCACTCGGCTTTCGCGGCGGCTGGCTCAGCCTCCACGTCTCGCTCAGCTTCCTTGGCTATGCGAGCTGGCTTGTGGCGGCGGCCGCGGCCTTCATGTACTTGCTACAACTCCGACAGCTCAAGCATAAGCGCCTCGGCGCCATCTTCGAGTTCTTCCCTTCACTGAATACCCTCGACCGGCTAGCGGAGTGGGCGATGGTCGTCGGATTCTCCGCCTTGACACTCGGCATCTCGGTGGGCTGGGCCTGGACGATCCAATTCGAGGGAGGATTCCGCTGGTCCGACCCGAAGGTGGTTTGGGGTCTGCTCACCTGGTTGGCCCTGCTGTTAGCGTTGTGGGCCCGGCTCGGCGGGCGCCGAACCAATCAGCAGGCCGCGCTTTGGAACGTTTCGGGTTTTGCCGTGGTATCTCTCGCATACCTAGTGGCGAAGTTGATGATCCCCGGGACGCAGTTCTTCCTTTAGTATGGAGTGCAGGCTGCTGGCGAGTCCTTGGGGCTCAGGTCCACCGCTCGAGCCGTCGGGCACGGACGAGGTTGCGAAATGCCGTTCGCGGTAGTCGGGCTCAATCATCGAACGGCGCCGATCGAGATTCGCGAACGATTCGCGTTCGCGGTGACGGAGATGCCCGACGCGCTGGCACACGTCTTGGAAAGCGAAGCGATCAGCGAGGCGGCGCTGATTTCGACCTGCAATCGCACTGAGTTCTATCTGCACCTGGCCGATTCCGAGCGAGCCATTCCGTTCGTGACGGCGACGCTGGCCGCTCAGGCGTCCGGCCTGCCAAAGTCGACCGAGCGGTATCTTTACGTCAAGCGGGGACGTGAGGCGGTGGAGCACCTGTATCGGGTCGTGTCAGGGCTCGACTCGATGGTGCTGGGGGAAGTGCAGATTCAGGGCCAAGTACGGGATGCCTATGAGCTGGCACGAAGCCTGACAGGAACGCGCCAGGCGGTACGCGCGGTCTTCAATCGCTTGTTTCAAAGCGCGCTGGCTGTCGGCGGGCGGGTACGAAACGAGACCCGACTTGCGGAAGGCGCGGCGTCGGTTCCTTCCGCGGCGGTGGAGCTGGCGCGCAAGATCTTCGGTTCGCTGCGCGGGCGGCGCGGGATGGTCATCGGCGCCGGTGACATGGGCGAGCTTACGTT
>JABAOH010004069.1_pt2 | contig 15477 bp, 17 predicted proteins | sample 7062181 | NCBI WGS metagenome assembly JABAOH01 (sample SAMN14538630, study PRJNA623070) | marine sediment metagenome | biome: marine biome [ENVO:00000428]; feature: marine pelagic biome [ENVO:01000023]; material: deep marine sediment [ENVO:00002113]; isolation source: pool of 5 deep marine...
ATCCCTGTTCGAAGTTCTACGATAGAAAGCAGTATTAGTAGCAGGACTTTCGCTGCTGCAGCGGGGTTGACGTATTTTCTTCCAAATATTTTTCCTTGAGCGTATTTGAATATCAGTATAGTAAGTACGGCTATTACGACTGTCACTTGGTATGGAGCTGCCACAGGCATGCTGAGTGCAACTATCATGGCTGCCACAAGGGGGGAGGAAGGAGTACGATAAGTGGGCGCCAATCCCTTTGACCTTTCGTAGAATAATATAGCATAGTAAACTATTAATACGGAAATCAGGGCGACGAGAATGTGCACGAGAGCTTCTACACCTATCGCTAGGACAGCCACCGCCGCTAGTAGAGACATAACTACGAATGTATTCATCATTAGTTTGTTCTTAGTAATACCTAAGTGGATGTGAGGTGGCTCCACAACATAGTAAGATCCGTCTGGTTGCTCTTTCTTAGTCATGTAGAAGTTGCGCGCGCGAACGACTGCCTTATTTTCTTCCACTGACACGAAACATTCCTCGTTAACTCTTAACTGCAGATGTACATACACCCGTTAGATGTTTAAAGTTATGTCACTGTGGCGCCACAGTCACACATCTTTAAAGTTGGAGACAGATAAAAGTGCTGGACGACTAAAAAAGGAGAATGCGAAATGAAAACGCGCGCGCACACCCTTAAACGCTCCATTCACGTTCAGAGGTGTTGTAAAGGAGAATGCGCACATGTACACCGATAAGGGTTGTTTGAGATTTCTAATATTCATCTATGGAATGACGGTCTGCTTTAGAATTTCCCCCATAACTCATCCAAAGTCGTTCGCTGCTCTTCTTGTAGACCAAGGATTTGAAAAAAAGTTAGACCAGTCAGTTATGGTATTCACAGGAAAACAAGTAGATGAGAAATTGAATCCCGATGTCATAATAAAGGAAATATCAGAAAGTGAAATAGAGGAATATATCAAGCTACTTCTCACAATCTTCGAAGTGCCTATTGAGTTGAAAGACGGATTGCAAAGAATGTTTCTTACAAGAATGCGAAGAGGAGACAAATTTCACTTGGCTTTTGTTGAGGATAAACCTGTAGGGATCTATGATTTTTCCTCATTGAACAGAACAGGGGGAATATTCAGTATCGGAACATTGAAAGAATACAGAAGAAGGGGCATTGGTACAACCTTAACATTACATGCAATTATGAATTCCATCAATGAGGGAAATGACCTTCATACACTCCAAACAGATAAAGGGGAATATGCTGAAAGACTCTACGAAAAAATAGGCTTTGAAATTGACCACACAATCTCATATTTTCTAAAAGAAACAACAACTGTCAAAAAGACATAGTCAGGATTGGTGTTAGAAGGGAGGTGATGCTTTGTCGTTAGAGAAGAATAAGGCTATCATTCACAGGTTATTTGAAGCCTTGAACAAGCATAACCTAGAATTATTAGATGAATTCTATGCACTCGATTATCTTGACGCACCTAACACACCTCATGAACTACGAGGTCTCGAAAGTGTCAAACAATACTATGCTGACGTTTACAGGGGCTTTCCCGATCTCCATTTAACTATCGAGGACATCATCGCTGAAGGGGACAAGGTTTGGGTTCGTACTACAATGACTGGGACACACACAGGCGAATGGGAATTCTTCGGGATTACATTCGCCCCTACTGGCAAAAAGATGACATGGACGGCTGTTCACATCTTTCGCATAGTTGATGGGAAGATTGTAGAGAGAAAGTCAGTCCGTGACGCGTTAGATTTCTTTAAACAGATAGGTGTTATCGAACCCACAGAAAAAGGAAAGAAATTCTTTCCAGAAGATGCCAAGTAACTGCCTTAGCCAACATTTCAGCAATCCACATGCCTATCGAGCAAGCAGCAAAGCATTGTTAGACACTAGTCCTTTTCATCTGATTTCGGTATTCCTATCCATCTAGGAGTTCTATTCATATATTCTCGATATGCATCACCATACTTCTCAAGACAGAAGCGTTCTTCAGCTATATGCCCTCTATCCCCAATGATTATCGAAATCATAAGGAATAACAGAAAAAGCCAGGAAGCACAGGCTATGCCCATGCCCATAAATATTAAGAACCCGAAAAAGTCCTGAGGATTTCTTGAAATACGGTAGACTCCTTTAGTGACAGGTTTATCCAATGGGGTAGTAGCAAAACTCACTTCTGCCATAATGTAAAAGATGACTCCCAGCAAATAAATGAGCAAACCGACATAGAACCAGACTGTGTCTAATTTCAACGGTAAAAATACACTGTAAATAATTAAGGCAAGCATCCCAGGGTATACGATGTAACTGAGTCTTTTCTCAGTTTTGTTAGATGGGGGGACAATATATAACCTACCCATAGCTTTTTTCCACTCATCTTTCCATACATATCTGTAAATTAGCGTCGTTAAAACAGCAGTTACCAATACAAAGGAACCCATGAAAATCCATGCATTCCATAGACCTAGTTCAAATTCTGGTATGAGTGACATGACTCTTCTCCTCAGAACTGTTTCATCTTTGTTCTATTCAACTATTTGTAATTTTGGAATCAAGTAGTGACATATTATAGAGTAGTTTCTTCCACAAGTCATAAAAACTGAAGAAGAAGGAGTAATGAGGGTTCAACATGAAGAGACTGAAACCTGAAGAAGATGCTTATGGTCAAGAAGTATGGGCTTGTCATCAAGGTGAAAGAGCTTCTGAGATAGTTGAAAGAGATGACGGCTACTTTGATGCCTCTGGACCCTACCCAGAAGCGTACTTCTCTGAATATCAAGACTGGTCATCAATCAATAAGGAGGCTATGGAATTCGTTAAGGGGAGGGTACTCGATATCGGTTGTGGAGCTGGAAGGCATTCACTGTATCTGGAGAAAAAGGGCTTTGATGTGCTCGCAATTGACAATTCTCCTCTTGCAATCAAAGTCTGCAAATTGAGAGGATTGAAAAAAGCACAGATTCTGGCAATTGAAGATGTGAATTTCAAACCTGACTCTTTCGACACAATAATTATGATGGGAAATAACTTTGGACTCTTTGGCAGTTTCAAGAAGGCAAGAAGGTTACTGAAGAAGTTTCAGAAAATGACTTCTAGGAATGGCTTGATTATTGCTAATACTCGTGATCCTTACAAGACAGATAATCCTGACCATTTAGAATATCACCGACTCAACAAGGAAAGAGGCAGAATGGGCGGACAATTGAGAATTAGAATAAGATTCAGGAAATACGTTTGTAGATGGTTCGATTACTTGATNNAACAGGATGGAAGATCAAGAAATTCATAGATTCAGATGAAGATACATCCATTTACATAGCCATTATCGAAAAAACATAGCAACACTACTAGCAGCTATACTCTACAGAAGAAAACAGAGTATCCCTAGAGGATGTTGAGTATTCCAAAATGTTAATTGTGTTAAAGATGACGATGAAGAGAAACAGCACATTTAAAACGGAATGAAGTAACGTAGAATAATCTCAACCCAAGAACTCGCGAACAAGACTTGTATTCCTCCTCTATTCTATGACGCCGGTAACTCTTGCGAGGTCCTCTGCAGACTCGTGGTTTAACTTTTTCTCTTTCAAAATCGTGTATCGCTCAGGTCGAATCGACTGTGCCTTAATCAGAGCCTCTACTATAAACTCAGGCTCTATCTCAAGCTCTTCCGCTGTTGTCGGTGCACCAACCTTTCGTAGCGTCGCCTTTATCTGCTTCCAATTTAGTTCATGAAGATAAGCCATCATTGTAGCTCCTACGCCACACTGTTCCCCATGCATAGCAGGACTTGGCGCGATCGCGTCAAGAGCATGGCTGAAAAGATGCGCTGAACCGCTACAGGGCCTGCTGCTACCCGCAATACTAGTTGCGACACCACAGCTTATCAACGCCTCCAAAACAACACGAACACCCTCCTCCACTCCAGGTTTGATAATCTCAGCATTCCTCACAACAAGCATTGCACTCATCAAAGCTAGACTCGCAGCGTAATCACCATAATACTCATTCTTTAAGTCATGCGCCAATTTCCAATCGTTAACCGAGGTAAATTTGGATACAACGTCTCCACATCCGCTTGCAACAAGCCGATGCGATGCTTGAACAATGATGCTGGTGTCTGCAATAATAGCCATCGGAGCCTGCGCCATTATGGAATAAGGTTTACTAAGTCCCTTAATGGAGGCAACAGGGCTTGCGATTCCATCGTGAGACGCGGTGGTTGGCACACTGATGAAGGGCACTCCTTGACGTGCAGAGCTGAGCTTTGCGACATCGATTTTTGTGCCACCACCAATTCCAAATACCACCTGCGGCTTTGCCTCTTCAATCCTTTCTTCTGCCGCTCTGACCTCCCACATGGTGGAGGAGGAAACTATCAGATGATTGGTATTGACGCCTGCATCAGCGAGTAACTTCTCAGCTTTTTTGCCTGCGATTTTATATGTGTTGGGCCCTGTTATTACAAATGCTGAGTCTGAAAAGCCAAGCTTCTCACAAATATCTGATACAAGTTCTAGAGTCTGGTCTCCTACAATGACTTCTCTTGGAAGCTGCATTCGATGTAGCTTCTTGGGCAATTAGATCACGCTAGAATCGGATTCAACCCATACTTAGGTCTCGAAACGTTTTTAAATAACTCGGTTATGAATACATTCTGCTTACTTCTCCCGAAGTATATGTTGGGAGCATTTGATTTTCGGGGGAAACGAAAAATGTATGGAACGAATCATCAGTCAGCTTTGAAAGGAACAACAACCATTGGTGTCGTCTGTAAGGACGGAGTCATCTTAGCCTCTGACACACGAGTGACCATGGGAACCTTTGTAGCCCACAAGAAAGGCAAGAAAATCTACAGGATTGATGAGCATTTAGCTATGACTATTTCGGGCAGTGTCGCAGACGCGCAAAGGACAGTCGACATCCTTAAGGCGAACGCACGACTTTTCAAATTGAACACTGGACGTCCGATGCCTGTGAACTCTGCAGCTCGACTCGTGGCCAACCTTTTCTTTTCTTCGCGCTTGTTTCCACTGATAGTTCAAGTTCTCGTGGGAGGAATTGACACCACTGGATCACATGTCTTCTCTTTAGATCCGTTTGGCAGCCTTACAGAAGAAAAATGCGTCGCCACAGGTTCTGGTTCTCCCGTGGCCTACGGCGTGCTTGAAGATAAGTACAAAGAGGATAAAATGATTGGTGATTTACTCTCCGTGGTTGTGAGTGCTGTCGATTCCGCCATGAAAAGGAACACCGCAAGCGGAGACAGTTTTGACGTATCTGTCATAGACCAAAAAGGCTACCGCGAACTAAGTGATGAGGAAAAGGGGAGTATACTGGGAGGCTCGTGAGGAGCGATAAATAGGCGTGGCGCCCCTCGACAAGACCAAGGCGGAAATCAGCCAAACAATACTTGAAAATATTCCGAAAGAAGCAGAAGTCAGCCGCATTGAGTTTGAAGGCCCTGCGTTAGCGGTCTACACAAAAAAGCCAGAGATCCTGATCGAACAGAGCTACATAATCGCAGATATCGTCAACCTTATCAGAAAAAGAATTGTTATTCGCTCCGATCCTTCTGTAAGATTACACGAGAAGGAAACAGAAAGGGCCATCTATCAGACGGTTCCCGAAGAAGCTAGTATTTCAAGCGTGAGCTTTGATCCAAGTCTCGGGGAAGTTATCATAGAAGCTAAGAAACCGGGCTTAGTTATTGGAAAAAACGGCGCCATCTTACAGGAGATTATTAGAAAAACTCGCTGGAGACCCCGTATCTTGAGAAGCCCACCGATACCGTCAAAAATCGTGGCTCATATGAGGCACTATCTTCACGCTGAAAGCAAGGAACGAGAGAGAATACTTCGTACAGTCGGAGAGAGGATTTTCAGACTCCCAGTATATGGAGTCGGGGACATCCGCATTTCAGCGTTGGGTGGATTTCAGGAAGTTGGAAGATCCGCCATTCTCGTGCAGACGCGGGAGAGTCAAGTGTTGCTGGATTGCGGCATCAATCCAGGCTCCAGAAATCCGCTTGAAGCCTTTCCAAGACTTGATGCGCCCGAATTTGATATGGATACATTGGACGCAGTCGTCATAACTCATTCACATCTGGATCACTGCGGCTTCGTTCCCTTTCTATTCAAATACGGGTACGACGGCCCAGTCTATTGCTCAGCGCCCACTTCAACTCTCATGACCCTACTCCAGCTGGATTATCTCGATGTCATGAGCAAACAGGGAGTGATTGCACCCTATGATCAGAAGGATGTGCGGGAAACCGTCTTGCACACTCTTCCATTGCGATATGGTGCTGTAACAGACATAGCCCCAGACGTGAGACTGACCCTACATAATGCGGGTCATATTCTCGGCTCGTCTATGATCCATCTGCATGTCGGAGAAGGTGTACATAACATAGTATACACCGGGGATTACAAATATGGCAGAACTATGCTTCTCGAGTCTGCCGTAACAAATTTTCCAAGGGTGGAGACAATAATAACTGAAACCACGTATGGCGCCACGGGAGATGTCATGCCTTCCAGAATGGAAGCCGAGGAGAAATTTTCGTCAGTCATGAATGAGACACTGAGTCGGGGAGGCAAGGTATTGATTGCGGTTCCAGCTGTTGGTAGGGCTCAGGAAATCATGTTGGTAATTGATGGGTATATGAAACGAGGGCTAATTGAAGAGGCCCCTGTGTTTGTCGAGGGAATGATTTCTGAGGCGACAGCTATCCACACGGCTCATCCGGAGTACTTGGCGAAGGAGGTGCGAAACAGTATTCTGCATAGAGGAGTGAATCCTTTCAAGTCTGATTACTTCACAATTGTGGAGCATCCCAGCGCGAGGGAGGAGATCGTGGATGGGAAGCCAAGCATTGTCATAGCGACCTCTGGGATGCTGGAGGGGGGACCCGTGATCGACTACTTCAAACGTTTGGCACCAGACAAACGCAACAAGATGATATTCGTGAGTTATCAGATTGAAGGAACCTTGGGGAGTAGGGTACAGAAAGGATTGTCGGAGGCACCCATGATAAGTAGTGAAGGAAAAATCGAAATAGCAAAGATTAACATGGAGGTTAGCTCTATCGATGGGTTCTCCGGTCACTCGGATAGGCGGCAAATCCTCAGTTACCTTCGTCGAGTGACACCGAAACCCGAGAGGATAATTGTTTGTCACGGCGAGAGAGGGAAGTGCCTGAGTGTGGCAAAGACTCTTCAGAGAAAGTATAGGGTTAAGACATGGGCACCGGAGGTCTTAGAAACCCTTAGGCTGCGGTAGGCGTTTCTTGCTCTCGAATTGTGGTTTTTCCTCTCCAGATACGAACAGAAGAAGGCGTGATCACCACGCGTTCCTCACCTAGACGTGCGATGTCTCCTCCGATCAGTTCAGTGAAACGGCATAGCTCATCCACTGCTTGTTTGACGTCTTCAGCGCTCTTTTTCGCCAAGGCGCTTATCCTCAGAATGAGGATGTTTCCTGCTTTCACTTCTCGTTTGACGGTTTCTACGTCTTCTAGGCTTCGCAAGAGCAGAGCTCTTAAATAGAATTTGGCGGGGGGTCTTGCGGAGTCTTGCATTGTCGTTATCCTCAACTAGAGTTGTATGATGCAGTTTTTAATTTTTCCTAGTGATTACCCCATTGAAGGTTCTTAAGACATCTTCTTCAGTAGGTTCCAGAGCTTGTCGCCTACGTAGTGGATGTTCTTCACGACTTTTCCACGCTTGAGTTTCCTCATGTATTGCAGGTCGAAGAGGGCAATGCCTAGGGCCAACGGTTTCTCATATCGTTCGTCTGCTATCAGGAGAATATCGTCTTCGTTGAAGTCTCCATGGATCTGAACGATTCCGGGGGCCATCAGATCTGCTCCACTGCAGATGTAAGGTATGGCGCCCATGTCTACTATGATTTTGGGGAGTAACGGTAAGATTTCTTTAAAGAGCAGGGTTGGAGAGAGGGTGTTGTGAAGCCTTGCCAGTATTGGTTTTCCGTCGGCGATGAATATTTCTGTCGATTGGATTTCGGCCAGTTCTATGCTTGGTTCGGAGCCGAGTAGTTGTTCGGTGTCTACGTTGAGCTTGTGAGCAAGTTCTTGGAGGATTCTTTCTGTCTCTTTCTCCCTTAGAAAGTGCCTTTTGATGGTCTTTGACATTGCTGACTATTATTGTGCAATAACCTTTAAATGATTCTCGCTTGCACCTATAGGTGCTAAAGATTAGCGAGATGGCAATATTATGAGTGAGATGACCACTGAGATCTTGGAGAGGAGCCTTGGGAAGACCGTTCTTGTGAGGCTGAGGGGTGGAAGGAGTTTACGTGGGAAGCTAAAGGGCTTTGATCAGCATCTTAACTTGGTGGTGGGGGAGACGGAGGACATGACAAATATGGAAAAAGTGAGAAAGTTGGGTACTATTATTGTTCGTGGAGATAACGTGGTGATCGTCTCTCCTCCTCCTGGGTGAGGTTTTTGGGGAAGACGAGTAAGGGGACGTCTTCTTTTGGGAAGCGTGGAAGGAAGACGTTGCACATTAGGTGTAGGCGTTGCGGCAGGAGGGCGTATAATGTCAAGGAGAGGCGGTGTTCGGCCTGTGGTTATGGGGAGTCTGCAAAAATTAGGCGTTATTCTTGGCAGAACAAGAATGTGAGAGGAGAGCAACTTCGGTAATCCTGGTGTACGACCTTCTAAAAACATTGTTTAGTTGACCAGAAATTGCATATCAACATAACTGTGTCTATTTGGGAGCGCCTTCTCAAATAACCTGATACAATACTTTTCCCAGTTGCGTGTAGAATCTCAGCATATTTGGAGCCTGCCTGTACACGCAGCAGACCAAGTCTCTGCGTACACAATTTAAACCCCACCGCCATTAACATATCATGATGAAAATGAGATGAGAAGAACAGGAACGGCAAGGCTTCCACTGCACTACGGAAAAGCACCAAGATGGCTATTTAGAAGAATGACGAAGCTGGCAGAACAGATAGTCGCAATAGTAATCAACGAATATAGCTCGGAAGAACTACTCAGAAGAATCTCAAATCCCCACTGGTTCCAAGCCCTAGGCTGCACACTAGGCTATGACTGGCACTCCTCAGGCCTAACAACAGTCCTCACAGCGGTTCTGAAGACAGCGATAAACCCAGCAGAACAGGGAATCGCCATATGCGGTGGAAAGGGCAGATTCTCACACCAGGCACCAGCTGAAATAGTCGAAGTATCACAAACCTTCGGCTTGACAGCAGACAGAACCAGCCGCCTACTATACGTCAGCAGAATGACAGCCAAAGTCGACAACACAGCCATCCAAGCAGGATATCCCCTCTACCATCACACCGTCCTCATAACCGAAAAAGGAGAATGGGCAGTTGTCCAACAAGGCATGTGCACAAAAGACAGAACAGCCCGCCGATACCACTGGCTCTCCCAAAACGTAGAAGAGTTCTTAATCGAACCTCACGACGCCATAGTGGGCGATACAAAAAGACAGATAGCACTAAACATGACCGCCAAAGAAAGCAGAGAATGCCAAAAGACATCTACAGACATCGCCAAAGAAAGACCCGGAAAAGTCATGAGGATGCTGAAGTCAATCCGCCCGAAATACCAAAAATCCCTGCAGGAATGGATGCCCAAGATCAAATGGAAGGATTACGCTATTGACACACTCTACATGCCCCTAAACCTAAACTGGACGGCCGTCAAAAAGGCCTACGAATTCCAACCCAGAGACTACGAGGAACTCCTCAACATAAAAGGCGTAGGTCCAGCAACTGTAAGGGGCCTTGCCCTCATCTCACAACTCATATACGGCAAACCACCTAGCTGGAAAGATCCAGTCAAATACTCCTTCGCGTACGGAGGAAAAGACGGCGTACCTCACCCAGTAGACCGGAAAGCCATGGACAAATCCATCCGAATCCTCCAAAACGCCGTAGAAACTGCCAAAATAGGAGAACGGGAAAAACTTAGAGCACTGCAAAGACTCAGAGGATACGCGCCGCCAGACGGCTAGATAGAATGTAAACAGACGAAGTATTGCGCACTTTAACTTGAGTTTGAAACGTGGAATCGCCACCTACCTTCTTCTTTTATTATCATATCCTCTAAAATGGAGGCATATGTTTCTGAAGGAAGAGTCCTCCTATGTGCTTGCATATTCTTTCTATCCCGAGCCCCTTTCGCCACTCATCGCAGTTGTGAGTTAAGGTTCTCTTCTCGCAAAAGCGATCTACCTCTTCCTTGTAGCTCCGGCCGGAAGATCCAAACAGAAGGTCGTTCAGGGATTTCACCGTTGCTTTTTGGAGTTTAGAATTTCAGCTACCTCGTTGATGTTATTATAGGTCTTTTCGGGAAGTTTCTGGAGCATGTATGATGCGTGCGACCTTTTGTCTTTTGTTAGATCTATGAGCTTCCATCCCTGATGGCGAATGAGCTCTTTCTTGCTGCTCGGGAATTCCGCGTCCTCTTTGAGCACTTCTATGAGTGACTCTTGACCAGTAGACTTTGTGACCCTGGGGAATTTTCCAGTCCTCTTGTACATTTTGAGACGTGCGGCGTCTTTGTACATTCTGACGAAGTGAAAGGATATAGCAACTGTTTTGTGATCCCCTTTGGAGGCTTTTCCATCGATTTCTTTGAGTTCGTCATCTGTTGGTTGATAGATGTTGTGACGACCTTTTCCGAAAAGTCTGGAATATAGGATGTCTGAGGTGTAGGCGGGTTCCTCGTCTTTGGAGAGATCCACACAATGGATCATGTTGTGGTCTTGCATGATCTTGACAAGGTCTGGGTTGAGAGAGCGTTTGGCTCCTCTTATCTCTAGGGCGAGTCTGATACTTTCGAGGTCTGCGGAAGAAAAGAAGTTGCGCATATGCTCGACGCTATCCTTCGTAGTCTGGAAAGTTGGTGGAGTCTGCAGGTGCAATATATCTGCTTTCAGGATCCTGCAGATGTCGGTCATCGTTTTCAGGATCTCATACGCTTGTGGCATCGGCTGGAATTTGCATTGGTGAGTGAGCGCTTTGTTGCATCTTACCGCGAACTCGAAGTTTGGGGGCACTAACCTACGCCAAGATTCAACTAGCCTGAGGCGGGGTATTTCATAGAATGTTGAGTTCACCTCGACGAAGTCGAATGCTTTTGAGTAGGCTACTAAAGGGTGTTGCCCTTGGACATGAAAATAGGCCCATCCACCGGCTCCTATGAGATACCGCGTCAAGTCTTGGTCCTCATGTCTGAATTACGCTTGACAAATAGAATAAAGTGTTGGTGAACCATTGCAGACTTTTACTTAGCTCTCTCCACTTGCATAGAAGCTTTTTCTGCTAAATCCTTATGAGATGCGGATTCGCCTTTTCTATCCCGTCTACGTCGTGACCACGTTGTCCAGAAAATCCAACAGAGCGTTAGCCTTCGGCATCCCAAAGATCGATAAGGCATTTCTAGGTTTTCGCAGAGGCGACTTTGCGGTTTTATTTGGGCACTCGACATGTAAGAGATTGTTGTTCCTTCTCTGTGTTCGTAGTCAACTATCGCTGAAAAAGGGAGGACTCAACTCCACAGTTACTTATGTCGATGGCGGTAATAGTTTCGATCCGTATGCTGTTTCTACCATAGCTTGTGAATATGGCTTGGACCCAAAACGTGTGTTAGAGAAGATCTTTGTTTCCAGGGCTTTCACAGCATATCAACTCAGTGCCTTGGTGTTTGAGAAACTGGAAGAGACGCTGACGCAGCATAGATCTAAAACGGTGATTGTTTCGGACATAACTGGACTATTCCTCGATCAGGATGTCCCTAAGCGCGAGGGACGGAACATCTTCATGAAGATGGCAAAGCATCTATCGGAGCTTGCCTATACGAGAAAAGCTGTTATTGTGGCTTCGTGTTTTCCGTGGCATCGTTCAAAAATTGGCATGTTTCTTGAATCTGTTCTTTTTGGAAGGGCAACCACCCTTATAAAGCTGAAAGAGTTCAGGGGGACCTTGAAGTTTGTCTTAGAGGATCACCCCAATCTCAAGCCTTTTGCCATCGACTTTCCCTCAAATCCTGTCACGATAGACATGTTTATGGAGGACTAGCTGGATGGGGAAGACTGTTCCCTCATATCGTCAAGCATTGGAAGGCGAAATTGAGAAGTGGAAGGGTTTCCGAAAGGCGTTAAGGGCTAAGGATGCCGAGACCTTCGATAAGATGATGAACGCGTGCAGAAATTTCGCATCTGCAGGGAGCATGGCAACCAGACCTGTTCTGCTGGAGGCCATGTTGATGTCAATTCTGCTACATCAAGAGAAGACCCTAACGGAGATCCAAGAGAGACTTGAAAGATTGGAAACGTGACTTCACCAGCCTAAAGATAATTCGAGGCTGGCTTCTCGATCTGTATCCCTCAGATCCGGGCGAGATGACCGTATGGGTTATAACAGAGAATGGTGACCGTGTGAAACTTTGCAACAAATTTCAGCCGAAAGTCTATGTTTCAGGCAAGATGGCTGACCTGTCAAAGTTGACCGATCATTTTGTAACTAGCACGTCCGTTGCTAAGTGGCGCTACGCTGAGAAATATGCCGATTTCATGGGAGGCAAGAAGTCGAAGGTTTTGGAGATTACCACCACAGACTGTAGAAGGATACCCCATTTTTCTCGTAAATTAGTGAGACATGGGGGATACAGGAAGTTTAGGCTGCACAATGTAGACGTTCCATACGCTCAAACATACCTTTATGAGCGAGGTCTTTTCCCTCTTGCCCATGTCGCGGTGATAGACCAGGGGGAAAAACTTGCTTACTGCTTGTTAGATTCTGTCAAAAGTGTCGACTATGAGATTCCTCCTCTTCGTCTGATGGCAATGCGTGTGGAAGTGGATGCCGATGGAGTCATCCCTGGCTTCAACGATCCAATCAAAAGTATAACGCTTGAATCGCATGGAAAAATCGTTATCATTGACAAAAGAAGTGAAAGCGACAAAATCCTCAAGATGGTAGAAGCTATCCAAGAAGAGGATCCAGATATCATTATCACCCACGGAGGAGATTCATTTCTCTTCCCTTATCTGGCTCGTAGGGCCTTCGTGAACGGGGTATTAAATAGACTCGTGCTTGGTAGAGAAGATATCCCGTTGAAGGCGAAGAATAGAAGGGGCATCACATTCTTCTCCTATGGAAGAGTCTACTTCAAGGCTNNTTTATTCCGCTTGCGGACTGCCCGGTTTAATCGAAGTTTCTAGGACATGTAGGGTTCCATTTCATAGGGCTGCAAGGGCGTCAATCGGGACGATCATGTCCTCTCTGCAGCTCTATCAAGCTACAAAGCATGGTATACTCATTCCTTGGAAGAAGAGCGAGCCTGAGACCTTCAAATCAGCTTGGGAGCTATTTGTGGCTGACAGAGGCGGGTTCATATTCGAGCCGAGGTTGGGCATCCACGATGGCGTTACTGAAGTCGACTTTTCATCTATGTATCCCACGTTAATGGCTAAATGTAATATTTCGGCCGAAACCGTGCTCTGCAGGTGTTGTCCAGACTCGAAGTTGAGGGTGCCCGAGCTTGACTACAATGTCTGTGAGAAGCGGAAAGGCATAGTTCCGAGAACGTTGGAGATGATTCTTGAGAAACGGGCGACCTATAAGCGTTTGAGAAATGAAGCTCGAGATTCTAAGTTGAGGCTAATCTATGATCATAGGCAGAATGCTTTGAAGTGGATCTTGGTAACCTGCTTTGGCTATCTGGGTTATAAGAATGCTCGGTTCGGTAAGGTCGACGCTCATATTGCTGTTTGTGCCTTTGGCAGGGAAGCTTTGCTTAAGGCTGTGCGTATGGCTGAGCAGAGGGGTTTTGAGATTGTTCACGGTATCGTTGATTCCTTGTGGCTTAAGAAGGAAGGTGCGTCTCCGAGAGAATATGGGGATCTGTGCAGAGTTGTTTCCAAGGAAATTGGTGTGGCGTTAAATGTTGAGGGCAGATATCGTTGGATCGTTTTTCTTCCTTCTAGAATGCATGTGGATGTGCCTGTTCTTAACCGGTATTATGGAGTATTTGAGTCGGGGAGAATCAAGGTTAGGGGCATTGAAGCCGTGAGGAGAGATACGCCGCCTTTCATCAGGGATGCTCAGATGCGTATGATTGAAGTCTTGGCGAAGGCTTCGAATTCTAAGGCGTTTGAAGAGAAGATTTCAGAGTCTGTGGAAGTCCTGCACGATTATGTTGAGAAGCTGATGACGAGAGATGTAGACCTGCGAGATTTATTCATCTCCAAGCAGCTGTCCATGCCCCCGAACGGGTATACTCATAACGTTTTTCAGGCGATAGCTGCCAGGCAACTGATAAAAGCTGGCGTAGCAGTTTCTGCAGGGCAAACAGTTCGGTACATAATAACAGGGGCTCAGGATAAGAGGGTTGGCAGACGTGTGAAGGCGGCTGAACTAACCTGTGATGGCACATGCTTTGATGCCGAAAAATATGTGGATATGCTAATCCTGGCGGCAGCTAACATCCTGAGCCCGTTTGGATATACTGAAGAAGGGCTCAAGGATGAGATCTTCTATGGTGAGAAACAGATGGTTCTGGAACCCGCGTACGCTTGAATGCATAAAGAGACAAAACTTAATGTCAAATTTGAGAACCGGAGTATAGGTGGATTAGGCGTAGGTGAAGAAGAAAGCTTGCTGATAATTGTCGCCACGCCAACCATACATGGCTACAAGATCATGAAGATTCTAGGTTCTGTACATGGATTAACTGTGAGAGCAAGAGGCGTCGATGGAAAGATCGAGAGAAATAAGGCCCGCATTATTTTCTAATTTATGCATGCAATTTATAATTTCTAATTTGGTTAGAAATTAGAAGTTTAGAAAGTTCTCTGAAGTTCGACAGATGAGACTTAAGTGTTGTTGGATTGTGTATTTATGACAAGACTCTGAAAACTTAGGTTAGTGCGCGCAAACTAACTGATTTGGGTTGTTATCCTTTGATGCACCGAAAGTATGACTTGGGAAGAGACATTCTGAAATGGTCTGCAATTGCTACCATGACCATAGACCATGTTGGCGCAGTGCTATATCAAGAGTGCCTCGTATTTCGATACATAGGGAGACTTTCTTTTCCGTTATTCGCTTATCTGCTGACTTTGGGCTTGGAGACCACAAGAAGCGTGAAGAACTATTTTTCAAGACTCTTTCTTTTCGCATTGATTTCACAGGTTCCGTTTTATCTTGCTATGGGAGTAGAGCCTTGGGGTCGTCTGAACATATTCTTTACCTTATCTTCCGGTGTCCTTTTCATCGAATTGTATAAGAAAGGCAATTACTTATGGTTCCTTCCGTTGGTGGCTGCTGAGGTGCTGCGTTTTGATTTTGGACTTTACGGAATTCTGGCGATAGGCTGTTTCTATTTTTTGAGAAGGAATCGAATCTTAGGGGTAATTTTGTTTCTCGTGCTTAATGTGTTGTACTTACCT
>JABAOH010129423.1_pt2 | contig 15471 bp, 21 predicted proteins | sample 7062181 | NCBI WGS metagenome assembly JABAOH01 (sample SAMN14538630, study PRJNA623070) | marine sediment metagenome | biome: marine biome [ENVO:00000428]; feature: marine pelagic biome [ENVO:01000023]; material: deep marine sediment [ENVO:00002113]; isolation source: pool of 5 deep marine...
GGTGTCGAAGGCAACTTCTTTTATGCGTTGAGCGATGTCGAGCAGACGGTCGACGGTGCCGGCGAAGATATCGACGCGAACGCTTGGGCGATCGACGGTCGTTTGATCTTCAAGTTCGGTGTGCCGCTCGCACCGATCTCCTTCCACGTCAACGGCGGGATCGCGCTGATCGACCACGGCGGCGACGCTTACGAGGCCGTTACCGACGGTGACAGCAGCATCGGCGGCGTCGTTGGTGCGGGGATGCGTGTGAAGTTGCCCGGCCTGCTCGGTATTCGCCTGGATGCGCAGAGCTACCTCTACTCCTCCGAGATCACGGTCGACGACCCCGGTTTCGGCGGCGAAGTGACGTTCGGCTCCCAATTCCAGGCAGACGTCGTCGTCTCGGCGGGGCTGGTGATCAGCCTGACGCCATAACTGGCTGTAGCGGAATTCAGAACCGAGGGCGCGGTGAAAGCCGCGCCCTTTCTTCTTGAGCGCAGGTGCTGGTCAACTCCGCGGGATCGGCGGTGCCTCTTGTCTCAGCCAGCTGGCCAGCTCCAGCCCGTGCTCGAGTAGCAACTCCGTCTGAGCCAATAGCTCGGCCGCGGGCTGGTCGGTGATCAGCTGTCCCTGGTCGAGCAGGACCATGCGCGGGCAGACGGCGGCGGCGAACTCGACATCGTGTGTGACCAGAAGGAGCGTCTGGCTGCGGGCGCGGAGGATCTCCGCCACCGTCCGCCGGCCCCGACCATCGAGCGACGCGCTCGGCTCGTCCAGGGCGAGGACGCCGGGGTCGGTGCTCAGCACCGTCGCCAGCGCCGCCCGCCGCTTCTCGCCGCCGCTCAGGTGGTGGGCGGCGCGAGTCGCATCGATCCGGCCCAACCCCACGCTGTCCAGCGCCTGGCGTGCCCGACCGTCGGCTTCCGCGTGCGACAGGCCGCGACAGAGCGGGCCGAACGCCACGTCCTCCAGTAGCGAGGGCATGAAGAGCTGGTCGTCCGGATCCTGAAAGACGAGACCCACCCGCCGCCGGATCTCCGGGTAGTTCGGCCCGGAGACGACGAGGCCGCCGATGGTGACCGAGCCCGAGGTCGGCTCCAGCAAACCGTTGAGTAGCAGCAGCAAGGTGCTCTTGCCAGCGCCGTTGGGCCCGACCAGGGCGACGTGCTCGCCGGGCGCGACCGAGAACGTGACGCCGTCAAGCGCCGGGGCCGCCGCCCCCGGGTAGCTGAAGCCGAGATCGGCGATCTCGACGGACCAGGCCGGCCCATGGCCGGACTCGGTCACAGGGTCACCTCCAGCAGTCCCGCCGCCCAGATCGCCACGAGCAGCGTCAGGATACCGGCGGTGAATGCGCCCCGTCGGGGCTGGGCGTTCCGCAGGGTGGGTAACGTACCGCGGTATCCACGGCTCAGCATCGCGAAATGGATTCGGGATGTGCGAGCGTGTGCGCGGATGATCAGGTGTGCGAGCGCCGTCGCACGGGCGCGCCACATCCGAAGCCCCGTCGCCGCGCCGGCGCGGCTTTGCAGGGCGCGACGCGTGCGCTCGAGTTCATCGTTCAGCACATAGACGTAGCGGTAGCCCAGAGAGAGCGAGCTTTTGACGAGGGCGGGGAGCGGCAGGTCGTCGAGCGCGTTCAAAAGGTCGGCGGCGCGGGTCACCGAGACGATCACCGTGACGGCGGTCACCGCCAGGCTGGCGCGGAAGATGATCTCGGCGGCCTTGACCAGGCCGGGCCCGCTGAGCGCAAACGGGCCCAGGGCAAGCGCTTCAGGCCCGGGAATGCTGAACGGAAGGACCAGGGCCGGGAGCAAGAAGAAGGGCAGGGCTTGTGCGAGGCGCCGGGCGAGGACGGTTGCAGGGAGTCTCGCCGAAAAGACGCCCAGCGCGACCACGACGGCCAGGAGTCCGAGCGCGAACCAGGCGCCGGGTGGCATGAGGCCGGCGGCGAAGGCGGCGGCGATGGCGATCCAAAGGCGCTGTCTGGGCGTGGTTCTGCCCGTGAGCCAGGAGGGGCGGTCGGCGTAGCGGTCGAGGTGGGCGAAACCCATCGCGGCTATCGCGGGCGGCGTGTGTGGGCGAGCGCCCGGGCCAGACCCAGGGCTCCGGCGAAAAGCAGGGCTACGCCGAACACGACGGCGACGAGGGTCCCCGCGGCACCGGGCAGCCAGCTGCGGTAACCGGGAAAGACGGCGCCGTCCCAATCGGCCGCCGCCTGCGCGATTCCCAGATCGATGGCCACACGCTCCAGGCTGTCCGGGGCCGCCGAGGCGATCAGCGACAGCGCGCCGGCGACGATGGCGACGGTTCCCAGCGCGGCGAGCACGACGGCCCCGGTCGGACCGGCGGAGAGCACCGCCTGCGGGCGGTAGATCAGGTCGGGCCGCTTGCGAACTAGCGCCCAGACGGCGGGCCCGGTGATCGCGGCCTCCACCACCCCGATGAACACGTGTACGCCGGTCATGGCGCTCACGGCCAGGCGCGTGGGTGCCACACCGCTCAGCCCGAGCTCGACGCCGGCGGCGGCGCCGGTGAGGACGGTGGCGAGGAAGGCAGCGGCTGCGGCCGCCGCTCCGCGCCGTCGCGGCCCATCGCCGCTCAGGCCAAGCAGCGTGCGGTAGACTGCGTATCCGAACAGCGCGCCGGCGCCGCCGATGTTGAGGATGTTGGCCCCCAGGGCCGTGAGGCCGCCATCGGCGAAGATCAGAGCCTGAACGATCGTCACGGCGACCATCACCAGATAGGCGGCCCAGGGCCCGAAGATCACGGCCAGCAACACACCACCCAAAAGGTGGCCGCTGGTCCCGGCGGCCACCGGAAAGTTGAGCGTCTGGGCCGCGAACACGGCAGCGGTGGCGAGGCCGAGGGTCGGGGCGGCCCGCTCGTCCAGATGGCCCTGGGCGCGCCGCGCCGCGTAAGCGGCGACGGCCCCCGCGGCCACGAGGGTGGTGGCCGCGACGGGTGCCGATACGAAGCCGTCGGGTATGTGTGCCATGAGCGATCGTGTCAAAGGTCCCCGGGCCGCCTCCTCGGCGGAAGCGCGGCTGCCTGTCCCCGAATATGATGCCGAGGCCTGCGTGCAGGAACAGGTGGCGGCCGCTGCCGGCGCGGTCCCGGTGGGTCTCGAGCCGTTCCGGGTGCGGCCGTGGACGGGCTCCTTTCGTTGAACGCCGCCCCTCCCTAGCTTCACAGCTGATTCTGCAGCGTCATTGAAGGGAGCACGCCGCTTGGATGCCCGCGCAGCAACAGGAAAAGCGTCGATGCGTGTCTACCGGCTGGTCGGCCCCGGCGAGCTGAGGCGACAGCGCGTCACGATCCCCGAGCCCGGCCCCGGCGAGGTGGTCGCCCGGGTCGCAGTCGCGCTCACCTGCGGCACCGATCTCAAGACCATCGACCGGGGACACGCGCGCCTCAAGGTCCCCGGTGACATCGGGCACGAATGGGCCGGCCGGGTCGAGGCGGTTGGAGAAGGGGTGAGCGGACTGCGGGTCGGCGATCGGATCGTGGCCATGCCGACGGCGCCGTGTGGCGATTGCGCCTATTGCCTTCGTGGTGCCGAGAACCTTTGTCTTCATCTCTTCGATCAGATGGCCCTGGGCGCGTACGGCGAGTTCATCCACATCCCGCGCCACATCGTGAATCGCTACACGCTCCGCATCCCCGACGACGTCCCAAATCTTCACGCGGCCTTCCTCGAACCGCTGGCCTGCATCGTTCACGGTGCGGATCTGGTCGACCTTTCCGGCGAACGGGTCGTCGTCTTCCTGGGCGACGGTTCCATCTCGCTGCTGTTCGCGCAGCTGGCCCGGCTTCGGGGAGCGGGCCGTGTCGTGGTGATCGGACGGCACGCACAGCGGCTCGATCTGGCTCGGGAGCTCGGCGTCGATTTCGTGGTCAACGCCCGCGAGACCGATCCTGGTGAATCGGTCCTGGCCATCACGGACGGACTCGGCGCCGACACCGTGGTCGAATGTGTGGGCCGGCCCGAGGCGTGGCAGCAGGCGGTGAGCCTGGTGCGCCGAGGCGGCGAGGCGTTGATGTTCGGGGGCTGCGGCGCTGGCACCGTGGTCGAGCTGGATGCCGAGCGCGTACACTACGACGAGATCACCTTGAAGGGCGGTTTCCACTACACGTCGGACAGCGTTCGTCGCGCCTGGGAGCTGGTGTGCCGCGGCACCCTGGCACTCGAGCCGTTGATCACCGACCAGATGGCTCTGGACGAGTTGCCCGAGGCGCTCGACCGTGTCCGCCGTCGCGAGGCGGTGAAGATCGCCATCGTTCCGTGAGAGACCGGCCAACGATGCGCGTCGCGTGCGCCTACGCGTTGGACGACGTGCGGGTGGAAGAACTGCCAATCCCCCTTCTCGAGCCAGGTGACATCCGCGTCCGCGTCACGGTGTGCGGCGTCTGCTCCAGCGATGCGATGGAGTGGTACGTGAGCCGGAAGGTGCCCGTTGTCCTGGGACACGAGCCGGTCGGTGTCGTCCACGAGATCACGGCGGGGGTGGAAGGGCTGGCAGAGGGTGACCGGGTATTCTTCCACCACCACGTACCCTGCATGAGGTGCCGGGCCTGTCAGCGTGGTCTGTACACCTCGTGTCGCCGCTTCCGTGAGAGTGCCATCGATCCGGGCGGATTCGCCGAGTTCGTACGCGTGCCGGCCGAGATCGTGCGGCTGGACGTGCTGAAGCTGCCGCCCGAGATATCAGACGAGGCGGCGGCGTTCATCGAGCCGGTCGCCTGCAGCCTGCGGGCGTTCGGCAAGATGGACGTCGAGCCCGGCCAGTCGCTCTGGGTGATCGGGGCGGGGCCAATGGGCCTGATCAACGTTCGGCTGGCTCGTCACTTCGGGGCCGATCCGGTCATCGTCTCCGATCCCGTCGAAGTACGCCGGGAGTACGCGCTGAAGGCCGGGGCGGATGTCGCGCTCGATCCAGCCGCGGCGGACTTCGCCGAGGGTATGCACGCGGCCACGGAGGGGTGGGGCGCCGAGTCGGTGATCGTGGGACCGGGCACCGTCCAGGCGATCGAGGCCGCCCTGGCGCACCTGGCGCCGGGGGCGACCGTCATGGTCTTCACGCCGACGCCACCCGAGGCGGCCGTCGCCTATCGCCCGCACGACCTCTACTTCAAGGAAGTGACCATCACCCACAGCTATTCAGCCGGCCCGATCGAGGTGCGGGAGGCGCTGAACCTCCTGGCCGGCGGCGAGCTGCAGGTCGACGATCTGGTGACGCACCGTTTCGGTCTGGACGGGGTAGGCGAGGCGTTGAAGTTGGCGAAGCTTCACGACCATACACTCCGCTCGGTGATCTACCCTCACGGGCTCGGTGTCGAGGTGAAGACGTTCTAGCGGGGCCGCGGGTGCGGACACCGCCGTTGCGACGATCGCAGCCCGCGCGGTTTTCCTACAGTCGCCAGACCGACCCCAGCGCGATCACCACCTGGTCGCCCTCGGCGAAAGGCCCATCGCCAAACCGGAGATCGAGCATCACGCCCAGCGGCGGCTTGATCGTGAAGACGCCCCCAACGTCCAGGAGCAGGCCGGCCGAGAAGTCGTCGTCGCCCGAGCTCACTCCCAGATCGAAGCGCGGGTGAACGAAGACCTCCGAATCGCCACCCGCCAGCTGGAATCCGATCCCGACGATGAAGCCGGCGGGGATCTTCCACACGGTAGGGCCGGGCTCACTGACACCGACACCCACGTCGAAGGCGAGGTTGAGCTGGCCACCGCCCGGAGTGAGCGGGCGCGAGAGGAGGGCGTAGCGCAGGTCGAGGCCGGCGAAAGGCGTGTCGTCGGCGTTGTCGATCAGCCAGAGCCCGGCACGTCCGCCGATATCGACATCCACCGTGACGGGGAATCGGATCATCCCCCCGAGCACGTACGAGTCCTCGGGAAAGGCGACGTAGACGTTGAACGTCTCGCTGGCAGGCACCCCGGCCGGTAGCAGCGCCGGCTCGGCGACGACCTGTGCAACAGCATCCGCCCGAACGATGAAGAAAGCGGCCCACACGATCCCCAGCGTGGCCGCGACGCGCGTTCCCATCATCTCCGACCTCCCTTCAGGCACTGAGCCTTCCTCCTCACCGCCCCGGTATATTGGGCCTGGGGACGCGGCGGGCAAGGCCGCCCAAACCGGCCCTGGGCTCGCCGATCGGCGCGGCTCGCGAATCGGTCGTCGATTTAACACTTTTCGTCTCTGCCGCGTCTCAGATGGGGAGATGGACGAGAACGGTCTGATAGAACGGGCCCGTGCGGGCGATCGAGAGGCGTTCGGGCAGCTCGTGCGGCTGCACCGGGACGCCGTCTACCGGTTCGCCGCGCGCTGGCTCGCCGATCCCGATCAGGCCCTGGACGTCGCTCAGGACGTCTTCGTCCGCGCCTTCGATGGGCTGAAGAACTACCGGGGTGACAGCCGGTTCCGCACCTGGCTCTTCTCGATCACGCTCAACGCCGCTCGCTCGGCGGCCCGGCGGCACAAGCGACGCGGCGAGGTGCGGCTGGACACCGGGGCCGACTTTCCCGATCTGCGGACGCCCCCGGACGCGCGGGCCGCCCGGGCGGATGCGTTCGCGCGGGCGGCGCGGGCGCTGGCCGATCTTCCGGAGAAGCAGCGCGGCGCGGTGTCGCTGCGGATCTACGAGGGGCTGAGCTTCAAGGAGATCGGCGAGATCATTGGTTGCTCCGAGGGGTCGGCTCGCGTGAACTTTCATCATGGCATTCAGAAACTGAGAGAGACGTTGACATGACCCGGCCAGATGAGTGCACGCAGATCGAGGAGATGCTTCCGGAGTTCCTTGCCGGTCGAGTGGCGGCGGAAGACGACGAACGGATCCGCCGGCACCTGGAAGGCTGCGAGGAGTGTCGGAAGCGTGCCAACGCGGTGAGCCTGCTGCAGCAGACCCCGATCCCCCGACCCGACCCCGGCCGCTGGGACGACTTCGTGGCTGACGTCGTGGATGTCACGGGACGGCGAAGGTTGGCACGCCGGCGTCGCCGGACCTGGCTGCTGGGGACCGCCGCCGTCGCGGTTCTGGCTGTGGCACTCGTGTTGGGACGTGCGGTGTTGGAGCGTGAGCCGGCGTCGACGAGTCTCGAGGGGCTGGCTCACGAAGTCGCCGAGCTTCCCGAGGCAGAGGCGGCCGCCTGGACGGCCGGGCTCAGCCCTGCCGGCTTCATGCCGGCGGGTTTCGATACGGAGGGGCTGAGCGAGGATGAGATCGAGACGCTCGCAACGGAGGTGGGACGCACATGATCGGCAGGCGCGACGCACGCATCCCGATGTTGCTGCTTTGGCTTTGCCTGGTGGCGTCACCGGCTCACGCGCAGATACCGGACGAGGAGGGCCCGGCAGGGGCGCCCCAGCAAGCCGAGCGGCTCATCCAGATGTTCCTGGATCACGCGACGGCCGAGCTCAACCTGACCGTCGACCAGCGGTCAGGGCTGGAGGTCGCGCTACGCGAGACGATGGCCCGCCGGGCCGAGCTGTCACGCGCCCAGTTTCAGCTGCGGCGGCAGATCGGAGAGACGCTCGCCAATCCGGCCTCGGGAGACGATGAATTCAGTCGTCTCAGCGAGGCCAGCCTGGCTCTCAAGCGCAGAGAGGTAGAGCTGCTGCACTGGCAACAGCAGCGGCTCACCCAGGTGCTGACCCCACGGCAGGCATTGCGGTTCATGCTGCTGCAGGAGCGCCTGGCCCAGCGCATCGAGGCGATGCGCCGGGAGCGCGGGCGCTTCTAAGGAGGTGCCCGCGACGCGGCGACCGACACGGCGTGCCACCTCCGCCGGCGCGCGCCGTCGGCCGGGTCTCTTGCTCGGCGCCCACGTGTCGGCGGCGGGCGGCGTCGATCAGGCGCCGGCGCGGGCCGCCGAGATCGGGGCCAACGTCATCCAGATCTTTACCAAGCAGCCGAGCCGCTGGGCGGAGCCGACGATCGACCCGGCGCGGGCGCGGGCCTTTCGCAGCGCCCGGCGCCGCCACGGTATCGGCGTGGCCGGCTCGCACGACTCGTATCTCATCAATCTGGCCAGTCCCGACCCGCAGCTCCACGAGCGATCTTATCGGTCGTTCTGTCGTGAGCTGGAGCGCTGTCGCGACTTGAAGCTTGACTTCCTGGTCACTCACCCGGGGAACGCCACGGACGGTGACCGTGAGGGCGGCCTGGAGCGGAACGCCGAAGCGATCCGGAGGGCGTTGGAGGACGTGGATGACGCGGCCACCCGAATCCTGGTCGAGATCACCGCCGGACAGGGTACGGCGCTGGGCGCCGACTTCGCCGAGCTGGCCGCGCTTCTCGAGAAAATCGGCGGGCATCTCGAGAGTCGGCTGGGCGTCTGCCTCGACACGGCACACCTGTTCGCCGCCGGTTACGACTTGGTGAACGACTACGACTCGGTCATCTCCGATTTGGACGCGCTCTTCGGGCTCGAGAATGTTCGCCTGATACACCTCAACGACTCGAAGGCGGCGCTCGGCAGCCGCGTCGATCGCCACGAGCACATCGGCGAGGGCCGGTTGGGGCCGGCGCCCTTTCGCCGAATCATGCGCGATCGCCGTCTGGCAAGCGTGCCGAAACTGATCGAGACGCCCAAAGGAGACGAACCCCCTCGCGCCGACCGCCGCAACCTGAACCGGCTGCGCCGTTGGGCGGCGACGCGATCCAAAGTTTAGCCGCCGATCCCCTCCGGCTTGCCTGACCGCCCATCGGACGATAAGTAATCTCTTCCGGGTGACGGACCGAACCTGGCTCTGTCCCCGTGACCCGATCGGCCTACATTATGCATCGCAGCGCGTACGCCTAAGGGAACAGTGTGTGCGATCGCGACGGCGGCACTGAAAATCGTGGAGATGGGCGGGAGTGTCGGGCGCTGGGGATTACACACGGATCCTCTCGAGAGTCATGAGCAGCGAGCAGAACTCAGGAGCACAAGCGGAGATCGAGGCCCGACTGAGGTCCATCGCCGAGAGAGTCGGCCGCGGGCTGCTTCCGCATCCGCCGGCTGAACGAACGCCCAGCGATCAGCACGCCCATCTCCTCGAGGAAGCGTTGCAGCTCTACGAGAACGAGCTGTCGTGGGAAGAGGAAACGGGCGAGGAGTCGACCGAGGAAGGAACGGTCGTCGCCCTCGTGTTTCCCGGAACGCTGGCCCTGGTGGACGCCCTGGTCACGTCCCACCCGCCCAGCGATCGGGGCGAGGGTGGGCCGCACCGGGACGTGGTCGCCTCGTTCGTCGATTGGCTGTGCTCACGTCTGCGCAAGCTGCGCTCGGGCCAGATTCGAGGCAGCGCGACGGATCGGGCCAAGGAAGTCGACATGACGGACCGTCTGATCGATCTGGTGTTGTATCGCTACTGCGGGCTGAGCGCTCAGGAGATCGAGCGGCTCGATGCATATCGAAACTGATTCGTCTATGGACAAGCCGAGTCGAGTACCAGGACACTGAACGCCAATGAACTTCATCGTTTGCATAAAGCGTGTTCCCGATACGGAGAGTCGCATCACCCCTGGCGCCGACGGTAATTCGGTCAACACCGGCGGCGTGAAGTTCGTCCTGAACCCGTACGACGAGTTCGCCATCGAGGAAGCGCTGCGCATGAAGGAGGCCGCGGGTGAGGGGAGCGTCACGGTGATGACGCTCGGCGGCGAGGAGTCCAAGGAAACGTTGCGCACGGCGCTGGCGATGGGCGCGGATCAGGCGGTGCTGTTGAAGGGCAAACCGTCGAGCGACGGGCTGGGCACGGCCGAGGCGCTGGCGGCGGCGCTCAAGGGTCGGGACTTCGATCTCGTCCTCTTCGGCAAGCAAGCCGTCGATGACGACAACCTGCAGGTTCCGGCCATGGTGGCGGAACTTCTCGGCCTGCCGTGCGCCACCGTCGTCGTCGAATTGAAGGTCGAGGGCGGGAAGGTGGCGGCGAAGCGCGAAGTGGAGGGTGGCCACGAGGAGGTAGAGTTCGAGCTGCCCGGGGTGATCGCCGCGCAGAAGGGCCTGAACGAGCCGCGCTACGCGAGCCTCAAGGGGATCATGGCGGCCAAGAAGAAGCCGCTGGAGGAGATCGAGGTGGGTGACAGCGAGTCGCGGGTCGAGGTCGTGGCGGTCATGAGCCCGCCGGAGCGGGCCGGGGGCGAGATCGTGGGTGAAGGGCCCGATGCGGTTCCCGAGCTGGTTCGGAAGCTGCGGGAAGAGGCGAAGGTGCTTTAGACGAGACAACCGGGTCACATTGACGATATGAGCGTAATTGCATTTGCAGAGCAGCGGGACGGAGTCCTGCGCAAAGTAGCCCTTGAGACGGTGACGGCGGGTCGCGCGCTGGCGGACGCGTTTGGGGTGACGTTGACGGCGGTGCTCGTCGGGCCGGCCGCCGTCGCGGCAGAGGCGGAGAAGCTGGGTCAGCACGGCGCCGACGCGGTGGTACTGGCCGCGGCGGACTCGCTGGCGGGTTACAATCCCGAGCCGTACACGGCGGCGCTGGAGCAGACGGTCAAGGCACGAGGTGCTAAGGCCGTCCTGTTCTCGGCGACGGCATTGGGCAAAGACCTGGCTCCACGGGTAGCGGCGCGGCTGCGCGCCGGGTTGGCCAGCGATGTGACCGAGGTGGAGGTGAAGGATGGCCGGCTGTTCGCGGTGCGCCCAGCGTACGCTGGCAAGGTGTTGATGAAGCTCACCTTCCCCAGCGAGCCGGCGCTGCTCAGTCTGAGGCCGCGGGCCTTCACGCCGGCCGAGGCGCCGCGCGAGGCCGCGGTCGAGGAGCTGGCGTTGGACCTCGACGGCGCCGGCTGGCGTTCGGTGGTTCGTCAGCTGGATGAAGGAGAGAAGAAGGGGCGGCCCGACGTGGCGGAAGCCGAGATCATCGTCTCCGGGGGACGCGGCCTGCAGGGTCCCGAGAATTGGCGTCTGCTGGAGGAGCTGGCCGCTGCGCTGGGCCCCGGCACCGGTCTCGGAGCCAGCCGCGCCGTGGTCGACTCTGGGTGGCGGCCGCACTCCGAGCAGGTGGGTCAGACGGGCAAGGTGGTGGCGCCGCCCCTCTACTTCGCCATCGGCATCAGCGGCGCCATTCAGCACCAGGCGGGCATGCGCACGGCAAAGTGTATCGTGGCGGTGAACAAAGATGCCGAGGCGCCGATCTTCAAGCTGGCCGACTACGGCATCGTTGGCGACCTTTTCGAGGTGGTGCCGCGCCTGACGGAAGAGATCCGCAGACTACGCTCCGAGGAATGAAGTGGGCAGAGTGAAATCCAACAGCGCGTCTCTCATCGCGTGCCTGGCCAGCGGGCTATGGATCGCCACTCCGGCGCTGGCTCAGTTCGAAGAGCCGGACACGGTACCGCCAGTTTCGCTCGGCGTTTTTGCGAACCTCAACTTCCGAGGCGAGCGCGGCAAATTGAGCGATGAGACGTCGATCTCCTTCAGCAACGGCCTCTCCGTCGGCGGGCGGGTCGACTACGAGCTCTCGCCCACCTTCGGAATCGGCGCGATCGGAAGCTTTGCACGCGCGGACGAGAAGCTGGAGCGCGGCACCACCGCTGGGTTCAGCCAGTCGGAAGGCTTCTGGATCATCTCCTTCAGCGGGGAGCTGCTGCTGAGGGTGAAACAGAATGTGCCTGGCTACTTCGTAATCGGCGGCGGCGCCCGCCGCATCGTATCCGACTCGAAGGATCCGAACCAGCAGTTCACGCGAACGGACAGCTTCACAGAGCCCTTCGGGCTGGTGGGCGCAGGAGCGGAGTTCGCCTCGACGCGGCGGCGCGCGTTCAGGGTGGACTTTCGGCTTTTCTTGGTGGCGCCCGCGGATGAGCCCCGCATTGAAACCAAGTCGCTGGAGCTGGACTTCGCGGCGGGTTTGGGTTTTTACTACCGGCCCTAGCCGGCCGGGGTTTCCCTCAAGACGATCGCATCGAGCTCGGCGCCGGCAGCCAGGTCGCTGTTCGGCGGTACCCGAAGCAGGGCATCGGCCTTCGACATGGAGGTGAGGATGCCGGAGCCCTGCGGGCCGGTGAGCCACGCTTGCCAACCGCCGTTCGACGCCGGCTCGAGTCGCGCCCGGTAGAAGTGTGTGAGACGGCGGCCCGTGCTTACGGGCTCGGCCAGGCTCACGCGCCGCCAGGGCCGGTCGTAGCGCTTTAGCCCTGTCATCTTCCTCAGCGCCGGCCGCACCAGAACCTCGAACGTCACCATCGCCGAAACCGGGTTCCCCGGCAGAGCGAACACCGGCATCGCGTCGAGCAGGCCGAAGGCGAACGGGCTGCCGGGCCGCATCGCCACGCGGTAGAACAGGAATCGCATCCCCAGTTCGTCCAGAACTTCCTTGACGTAATCGTGATCGCCCACGGCCAGCCCGGCCGAGGTGATGAGCGCGTCGCAGCCCTCAGCCGAACGAAGGTGCTGACGCAGGCTCTCGCGGTTGTCGCGGGCGATTCCGAGCAATACGGGTTCGGCGCCGGCTTCTTGCAGCTGTGCGGCGAGGGCGTAGGAGTTGGAGTTCATGATGCGGCGACCCGCCTGAACCAGCGGCAGCTCGCCGAAGTCGGCCAGTTCGTTTCCCGTCGAGAGCACCCCGACGCGGGGTCGCCGGTAAACCGGGACTTCCGCCTGCCCCATCATGGCGAGCACGCCAATCTCGGCCGGCCGCAGCAGGGTGCCGGCTTCGAGAGGACGGTCGCCGATCTCGAGGTCCTCGCCGGCCCGGCGGATGTTGCGGCCGGCGTCACCGCCGTCGAAGACACGGATCGTGCCCGGCTCGGATCCGGCCTCGGCATGCTCGAGCCGCGTCACCCCATCCGCTCCCTCCGGAACCGGCGCGCCGGTCATCACTCGAACCGCTTCACCCGCCCCCACGCTTCGGGTCGGAAAAGCACCCGCCGGTACGTCTTCGATCACCCGCAACACCACGGGCTTCTTGCGATCGGCGTCGCGCACGTCGCCGGACCGCACGGCGAAACCGTCCATGGCGGAGTTATCCCAGGCCGGGTGGCGAACCGATGATTCGAGCTCGCTGGCCAGAATGCGGCCGAGCCCGGCGGTCAGGGCGACCTGCTCCGTGTCGATCACGGAGATCGAAGCGAGGATGCGCTCCCGGGCCTCGTCCACCGGCAGCCAATCGGGCTGGCGCGTCTGGCGGGCCGGGCCGGGCCGATCGCCGCTCACGATGAGGGCCGCGCCGTGCGGGCGATCGCCTCGGCGCGCTCTTTGTCTTGCGGGGTGTTGACGTTGAGAAAGATCCGTTCGGGATCGCCGAAGCTGGCGACCTCCTCCTTGGCGAGCGTGCGCACGGTCACGTCGTCGAAAAAGGAGATCACGTGGCGGTCGCCGCGCGCCAAAGCGGCCTCGATCGCCGGCCGGCAGTCGACGCCGTAACAGGCGCACAGCGGTTCCAGCCCGCGCCGGGAGGCGCTGGCCGGGGCGACGACCGTGGTGGAATCGGCGGCTCCGACCAGTCGGCGCAGGAGCGCGCCCGGCACGAAGGGCATGTCACAGGCGACGACCAGGGCCGCCCGACACCGCGCCTCATCGGCCCAGCAGACGGCGGTGTGGACGCCACCCAGAGCGCCCATACCCGGTCGCAGGTCGGGGCGCATCTCCAGCCCGAGTTCGGCGAAGGTGTCGGGATCGTTGGTGACCATCACAACGCTGGGCGTCGCTTCACGCAGGGCCGAGATCACCCGGTCGGCGATTCGCGTTCCACCCACGGCCTCCAGAGCCTTGGGGCGGCCGTCATAGCGGCGGTTGGCGCCACCCGCCATGATGACCCCGAGCACGCGCGGCGCCATCGGTTCGTGCTTCACAGGCGCCGCTGACGACGCAGCTCTCGGTGCCGAGTCCTGAGGCACTCGTCCATCACGACGGGTATGCCCACGTCGCGCGCCAGCTCGGCGGCCTCGATGTCCATGATGCCGACCTGCATCCAGATCAAGCGCGCGCCGATCTCGATCGCCTGCTCCACATGCGGCCGAACGAATTGGGGATTGCGGAAGATGTCGACGATGTCGATGGGCCCTTCGCCCTCTCGCGCCGCGTAAAGGTCAGGGTAGGCTTTGACGCCGAGGATCATGTCGTGCTTCGGGTTCACCGGCACAACGCCGTAACCGTTCTCCATCAGGTACCGGGCCACGGAGTTACTGTCGCGATACGGCTTCGGCGAGCAGCCGACCACCGCGATGGTCTTGGCCGTCTTGATGACTTCGATCGTTCTCGCTTCGTTGAGCATGGCTATGAGTGTTCGTGCTTCAGATCGAGGGCGGAAAGGCCGTACCTCGGGTCCAACGTCCGTTGCAGCGGTCGGCTGACGACGTGAAGGAAGATCTCCAGGGTGGGACGGACGGTGGCGCGACGCAGATGACCACCCAATGCGGTGCCGTCGCGCCGTCCGAGCGTCACGTGGGCATGCACCAGCGGCGCTCCCTGATAGATGGCGACGTTGCCCACCAGCGCCAACACCTCGAGCTGCTCGTCCAGCTCGATATCCCGATACTCGCGCGCCTCGGTATCGAAAAACGCGACGATCGCGTTGCTGACCGCGCCGAGCCCGGAGAGACTGCCGCCGCGAATCGATTGTGCCTCCAGAAAACTCAGAAGCTGATTGGGAAATACCTCTCCGTCCTCGAATCGAATGACAAACAGCTCGCCTTCACGTTCAAATCGCATCGGCTCGAGTCCGACCTCAGCTCCAGCGAACCAGGAACGGCGTGACGCCAAACAGCAGAGAGATCAACATCTTCGCCAGCATGTACGGAACGAATCCGGCCAGAGCCGTGGCCAGCGCCCGGCCCGTGGTGAAGTCCAGCGCCTGCCGGATGGCGACCAGCACGGTNNGCGTCGAAGGCGCCGCCCACCGCCGGGATCAGCCGCAGCGCCAGCAACACGCCCGGGGCCTGCGCAAACCCCACCGTCCTCAATAGCTCGCCCCAGTCGGCGGTTCCCTCGAACAGCTGGACGCCGACCAGGTAGCAGGTGCCCGACCAGAGCGCCCAGCCCAGATAGGCGCCCAGCACTCCGGCGATCAGGCCGCCGGGGCCCTCGAACACGCCGCCGACCGCGGCGGAAACGGCGACGAGTCCCACGACGCCGGCCGCCTGCTTCGTGGCGGTGCGGTCGTGCTCCACCTCTTCATAGATCGGCACCCGGAACAGCGCCGCGCCCACGATGCGTTGGGCGAAAGTCGAACGGATGGTTGGCGTGCTCTCGACCTGCTCCACGGCCACCTCGTCGTTTGATCTGGAGATTACTCCAATATAAGCGCGATGGAATCGCGGGCCAGGTGACTCAGCAGGGGGTCGGCGCCAAACGCAGGGGCAAAAATCGGGGTGGGCCGGCGCTTGCCCGCCCACCCCAGTGCGTCGCCGGAGCGCGACATCGGCGCTAACGGCCGAAGAAGAAGCGGTATCCGGCCAGGATCTGGATGTTCTGGTTCTTGACGCTGAACGGATCGTCCGGGATGTCGTTGATATCCGCCAGGCCGAGGTTGTAAAGGACGTCCAGCGTTATCGCCC
>JABAOH010001416.1_pt3 | contig 15468 bp, 15 predicted proteins | sample 7062181 | NCBI WGS metagenome assembly JABAOH01 (sample SAMN14538630, study PRJNA623070) | marine sediment metagenome | biome: marine biome [ENVO:00000428]; feature: marine pelagic biome [ENVO:01000023]; material: deep marine sediment [ENVO:00002113]; isolation source: pool of 5 deep marine...
CCGAACCTGATGAAGCAGCAGGAGATGCGCTCGGCCGTCGAGGCCGTGAGGGCGGAAGCCCTGCAACAGGTTCGGAAGATAGTGGAGGCGACAGACTAGTGAGCGACTTTAAGAAGACTACCTTTAAATCCCCCTCGAAGGCCGCTAGGACTTCGTCTGAGACGATTTCGGGCCAGCTAGAGGCTGAACCCTTCTTTGAACCTACAATGGGCCAGAGGCGGGCTAAGGCCAATTTCTGGACGGCCTGGCAGGATGACCCCTCAGTGGACCCCGAACTGATGACAGCAGACACGGCGGCCAGGCTGAGCGGCAACAGGACCGTGCGGCGGTGGTGGACAGAGCCCGGCTTCAAGGCCTGGTTCATGAATAAGGACGAACAGCGCCAGCGGCTTGAGTACCTCTTCGAGCTGTCGATGGACGCTGCTGAAGACATCCTAACCAACGTGGACCCTAAGGCCCAGGGTGCCAGGGTCCAGTTGATAAAGCATATGTCAGAGCTTGCCAATAAGATGCCCAGCAAATCTAACAGCTTAGGGGCCGGATTGGACGGCATGGTGAAGGCCATCTTGTCGATGGGGGAGGTAGAGCTAAAGGCCCTCCTGCAGAAGCAGGGAGCGGCGGTCCAACTAAAGACCTCTAATAAAACTAAGCAGTTAGAGGCTCCTAATGAAAAAACGCTTGACATAGACGGGGAAGTGTGATATAATGACTATTAGCGGAAATACAGCCAGTCCCCTCGGTAAGCTAGCTACAGGCAATGAGAAAGTTGTTATTAAAGTTGATGACTCTGGGGCCCCGGCTGGAACGTACACGACAACAAGAACATTTACTATAGAAGCTGATTCGGTCCTAGTCTCTCTCTTTGCTAGTACGGTGGATGCAGAGCTTGATGTAACAGTTAGCACCTATGGTAATAAGGGCGAGGAAGTTGATATCATCACCTTCCCGCAACTTACGGCGGCTTCGTCAAACCTTATATTAAGGAAGGCGGCCGCTACCATGTCTAACATCAAGGTGACGGCTACCTACACGGGAGCAGCCACCTTCGAGGTTAGGGCGCGAGGAATCGGGACGGGCGAGGCCTCAGTCCGAATTCTTGCCGCGAACGAGGCGAAAGCTTCCCAGACTGATGTAGGAACTTCAGCTACTCTTCTTGTGCCGGCAGCTCTTAACGACCGGGCAGGATTGGTAGTAAAGAATAACAGTTCAACGGCTGGGGATGTCCTCTATGTAGGATTTGCTTTAGCCGAAGCTACGGCGGCCACGGGTTATCCCCTTGGGCCGCAAGAGGCGTTAGGGATTGACGTTGCTGCAGGACAGGAAGTCTACGCCATTGGCTCTACCACCATTGATGTACGAATCATGGAGGCAAGTAGCTAATGGGTTTATTTAGTCCAGCTGGAGCGTCCCCTATTGTCGGCTCAACTACAATTGCCGGCAAGGGAACACCAACAGTAACGAATCTCTCAATGCCCACGGCAGGTACAGAGTATTCATTCAGCATACCAGCGGGCTCTGTATACTGTGAGTTTATTTCCAGAGAGTGTGGAAAAATCCAATTTGCGTTTACAGCCACCGAATCTGGAACAAACTTCAGGACTGTATGGCCTGGGGCTGAATATCAGATTGACTTACTAGATGCTGGCAATGCTGCCATTACCGTCTACGTACAGTCAACGAAAGCAAATGATACGCTTGAAATTGTGACCTGGGCGTAGGGCTCAGGTAGCAGTCTAGACACCGGGGTTACCGGCGGCAGCCGCCCCCACAGGAGGATTTTATATGGCTATTCATAAGTTGGTGTTCGACACCACCGATGCAACTACACGGGCGGCTTCGTCTAACGTAGGTGCGTACATTCGGTCGGATGACGGAACACTCATCACCCACACTACGGACGGCTCCCGTGAAGCCATCGACGTGTACACCGAACTCGGCCAGACCGAAGATGCGGCTCACACGTCAGGCGATACTGGTGTTATGTCCTTGGCAGTTGCTGCCCACACTGAAGGAGCAATCCACAGTGCTGACGGCGACTATGCTCCACTCCAGGTTGACTCTTCTGGTCGATTGAGAGTTGTAGCTGACCTTGACACTACCAATCTTGCTGAAAAAGCTGAAGATAGTGCTCACTCCTCTGGCGACATCGGTAACTATGTTCTTGCTGTTCGACAAGACACACTAGCTACTTCTACTGATGCTGACGGCGATTATGGCTCTTTCAAGACCAACGCTAAAGGCGAGTTGTACACCATTGACACTGATGGTAATGCTCTTCTTACTACCATTGATGCTGATACTTCTAGCATTGCTGTTGACACGGCCGCTATGGTCGTTGACCTTGCTGCTATCGAGACTGAATTGCTTGACCAGGGCACTACCCTTGATAGCATCTTGACCGATACTAACGCAATGGTTGTTGACTTGGCTGCGATTGAAACCGAGTTACTTGACCAAGGTACTACTTTGGACAGCATCGACGCTGAAATCAAGTCTTTCACTCACGCTGAAGACGTGGCTCACGTTTCTGGCGATGTTGGTGTAATGTCTCTTGCAGTACGCAACGACACCTTGGCTGCCCTTGCTGGCACCGACGGTGACTACGCTCCATTGCAGGTGAATGCTGACGGCGCTCTTTACGTTGAAGCTGTTGGCGGTGCCGACGATGCTTTGGCGAACACTGCAATTGCTACTGCTTCCAATCCGCTTGGAGTAGCTAACACTGCTGAAGACGTTGTTGCTTCTCCACTTGCTTCTCGTAAGTACTTGTTCGTTTACAACGAAGGTAACAAGACTGCGTACATCGGAGCTTCTGGTGTAACTTCTGGTACTGGCTTTCCGCTACCTCCAGGTTCTATCCTTGAGATGCGTGCTGGTGCTTCCATCGACATCGAATGGGTTGCAGAAGACACTAACCAAGAGATTCGTACTCTTGAACTAAGCTAAGTCTAACGACTTCCGGGGGCCTTGTGCCCCCTTCTTTCTAAGAGGAGTGCTAAATGGTAAATGGATTTAAAGAAGAAGAAATTAATAAGTTTGTTGAGTTTTTAAACTACATAGCGACAAATGCTAGGTTCGATAACTTGACAGTGAAAGACCAGATTGAATTCGTAAATCTTCTTTCATATCAGCAGCAAGTATTACTTGGCAAGATGCAAAGCCTTGTAGCTGAAGACCCTAAGGTACATACACCTGCGGCGGAACCTGCAGCTGAAGAAAAGAAGCCGGTTAAGAAGAAGACTACACGTAAGACAAAAGCGAGTAGCTAATGGGTAATTCTGGAAATTACAGGGGCGACGGGGACGATACCTATATCAAGGGAGGTACGGACGATACCAAGATTGGTAATGTCGGCGATTCTCTTAAGGTTGAGGCTACGTTTAATGCCACTAGCTTAAAAATAAAAGGCGATACAGACGACACCTTAATCGGTAATGTTGGCGACCGACTCAAGGTAGACGCCGACTTTTCCTTCTCCTCCCTATACATCAAAGGCAATACGGATGACACGCTCATTGGCAATGCTGGTGACCGCCTTAAGGTAGATGTAGACTTTAGTCCCGGCGCTAGGGTGCCTATCATTCCTGCAGATAATCTGACTTATCGTTCTAAAGTTCTAGAAAACGGAGGGTCTAAATCAATGTCAGTTGATGGCTCTACTACCTCTGTTGTATTTGAGCACGCTCCTGGGGCCGGTGAAGTAGACTATATTGACGGTGTTACTATGCTTCTATATGATGCTGGTAATAACGCGCTAAATACATTTGGCACGCTTACGGCATTAACAAACGGTCTGCGTATTGAGATGAAGATTGGCGGAACTGTTTATGAAGTTACAACAGTCAAAGATAACGCTGAGTTTATTCTTACTTTCACTGGAGCCTTTGGAACCCAAGGTAACGGTGGCTTTGCTCCTGATGATGCATTTTGGGGTAAGTTAGATATGAATCGTAATGTTACCCTTACTGGTGATGATGGAGACTATATTCGAGTAATAGTTCAGGATAATTTGACTACTATTGATACTTTGCAGAGTGCTGTCTTATATTGGGAGATTGTGTAATGAAAGTAACCGGGGTTAAAGAACCTAACGGGATGCGAGCACGACTTCAGGGGATTGCCGATGGGACTATTACGGCCGGCAGTACTGGAACTTTTGACTATAAGTTTGTGCAGCTTTCCCATAACGGAGTAAATAAGAAAAGCTACTTTGATGGCGTACAATATTATGCTAAGAATGCTGCTATCGGCGATTCAGTTAAGTTTCAAATTATAGATATTGACAATATCCTTGGCTATGGAGCTAATTTCGTAGTAGAACAGTTCGGCGATAAGTGGTATATTGCACCCGATGCAATGGAAGCTCTTCGTCTATTTAAGTCCAAAGTAGTCCCTAATCTTTACATTCGTATTATTTATGACTCTACGGGCGGTACAGATGTAGACTTTATGTGCAATCTATTCCAATTCTTAAGTGAGCGGGAAGACGCATGATTCAGGTAGTATTTACGGCCAGAGACACTTTTGTAAGTCGGGCTATTCGCTATTTAACGGGCGAAGAAGTATCCCATGTAGCTATTCGCTGTGGGGATATTGTCGTTCATTCTACGGGAAAAGGCGGGGTTGAGCAGACTACTTGGTCAGAATTCTCCTCTAATTACGAGGTAAAGCTGCAGGCTCTAACTCCGGGAAATAAGAGACAGATACTTAATGTGGCTAAGCGGCTAAAGGATGCTCCCTACGACTATACGGGACTGACTTGGCTCGCTATCCGATACGTTATAAAGAAATACTTTAGGATTAACATTCCCAAGGTTAACCTTTGGCAACTATCAGGAATGTTTACTTGTACAGAGTTTGTCACTGAAGTCATTGATGGTGACGAAGACTCTTTAATTACCCCTTATCAACTATATGAGAGATTGACCAATGGCTAATGCATGGACTCCTAAGGACGTTAAACTAGGCTCGTTGACGCCCATCACTACAGACACTACTACCCTTATCAGTAAGCCGTTTGGGATTACGGCAGGTGGAGCTGCTCGATGTAAAGTAGCTGTTAAAGTTTCTGGACGGAACGGCCTAGGAACGGCTACTATTCATTTAGAATCGGCAGTGTCTGCTGCTGAAGCCTTTAGTAGCTTTGTAACAGAAACAGTTACGGCTTCGACTGACGGCTGGTACTATCTTGACTTTATTTCTAGCTCAACTTCCTTACTAGATGTAGCCCGGATTACAGTAGTTACAGCATCAAGTGCTCAACTTACTGTAGACGAAGTTAAGTTCTTTCAGGAGGACTAAATCTTAATGGACGATAGGCTATTAGCACTGGCTGCTATGCGGCTAGAAAAGATGCAGCGGGTACATGCCTTCGACGGCGCACGCCCGGATAGCCGGCCTACGCTTACTCAGCAGCTAATCTTCGAGGGCCTGGGCAATGTGAGGCACCGCTACGTGTTAGGGGGTAACCAGAGCGGCAAATCGCAATTAGGAGCTAGGGAAGTAGCTTGGGTATTTTCTGGCACTCATCCAAGTTGGGAGGCTCCGCCCGAATGGGCAGGGGAACCCTTAGTAATCTTGGTTGTGGGCCGGACTACTAAGCAAATTGAAGAAGTACTGTGGCGCAAAATCTCAGCCTTCTTAGAAGAGGGCGAGTATCGGACAGTAAACTCAGGGGGCGCTCTACAGAAGGTGGTACATAATGAAACGAAGAATACCATCATATTTGCTTCGCACCACAATGATAATGAAGCGCGGGAAAAGGTGCAGGCCTATGTGGCACACTATGTATGGCTTGATGAGATGCCAGGTTCCTATAAGTTACTTGAAGAGCTACACCGCCGAATTCAGGCTCGTAAAGGCTACTTTCTCGCCACGTTTACGCCAAAGGTGGTTAACGCCTCCATTCGAAAACTAGTTGATGCCAGTGACGGCGAGTTTGCTAAGAAGTATACCTTAAAGATGTTTGACAATCCTGTGTATACGGATGAAGATAAAGAAGATATTCTTAAGACACTGGAGACCTACAGCGAGTCTTACCGTAAAACCATTCTTGAGGGAGACTGGGCTACGGGCGAACAGTCTGTATATTATTTTGACTCGACTATTATGGTAGAGGAACCAGAAAACTACCATCAGGGATGGAGACATGTCGAGGCGGTAGACCCTGCACTCAAGTCCAAAATGGGCTATACTCTATGGGCAGAGAATCCACAGACAGGGGTATGGTACTGCATACGGGCCGACTACATACAGAATATACTTGTGCCAGAGGATGTATGGGAACATGTTAGGAACATATCTAGCGGCTACAATATCGTCCGCAGAATTAGTGATTATGAACCATGGTATGTCAATACTGCGGCTAAGCATGGTGTGGCTTATGTTACTCCTCATAACAAAAACAACATTAAGGGTGAGCTTATTAAAGGCTTACAACAGGCACTGGAGAAGGAGATAAGAATTGCTCCTTGGTGCCATGATTTAATTGAGGAATTTATTTCATGTCAGTGGAGTGAGACGGCCGAAAATAAAATAGTAAACTCTTCTAGCTATCATTTACTAGATGCTTCTCAGTATTTTGTTCGATGCCGTCCTCCATTTAGAAAAGAACTTCAGATGAAACCTTGGCACGTACAGCTTCGGGAAGGAAATCGCAAGCGACGTAAAGCTGAAATACAGGCCCGCAATGCCAAGACGGCAGCGGGTAGTAATAGAGTAGTTAAGAAGGGTATATGGAAATCTCGTGGAGCCAGACGCTGGGGGCAGTAGTCCTCGCCGTACATTTAGCTATTCCAATTTTAGGATTACTATGGCTCGGTATACGCCGAGAACGGCTGCGATTAGTAGCTGAACGTACTCGGCTAGCCCGTACACTGCTGCAAGTGACTAGGGGCAGGAGGTTTAGAATTGGCAAAAACTAAAGTCGATATTGAAATTATCGCAGAAGATGGCGTACCTAAGCCAATCGATAGGGGACCTGGCCGAGTTCAGCACCGCCCTAGTCCTTTAGAAGAAAAGATTGAACAGGCCATCGCCTATATTGAAGCTGACCATTGTAAAGAAGCCGCTATTCGGTTTCTTAGAACAGTATTCCAAAAACTAGAAGCAATAGAGCGCCCCACCAGGAAATGTCAAGCTCTATGTGAACTTATACGGGCAGCTCTAGCAGATTACGGGGATTACGGCCCACTAGAAGAGGATTTAAGCTAATGCCAAAGATTGTTACTTGGACCAAAGAAGATGCCAAAATAAAGCTGGCTAAGCGTCTAAATGATGCAATCACGGCTCGCCGCGATATTGAATACCAGTGGCAAGAAAATGAAAAGACCATCTACAATACTAGGGGCGTCCAGTTCACTCCAAACCTTAGCATTTCTTTTGAGAGCGAGACAGAGCTAGGTGTTACCGATGTTGACCAGAGTGAGACGGACATAGGAGCAAATTATGCTTTTAAGAATTTCCGACTTATTCATTCTCTCCTATCGGCTAATCCTCCTTCTGTCGTTGTTAGGCCTAACAGTAATGACCTTGAAGACCGCCGCGCTGCTGATGCGGCTGACCGCCTTGTTCGCTACGCGCTACGTACCTACAAGCTCAAAAAACGCATTGATGACTGCAGCCGAGATACACTGCTTTATGGTACAGGATTTATCAAAACACTATGGAACCCCGATAAAGGTGATATTGTCGGAGTTGAAGAAGACGGCACAGTTCAGTTAGAGGGCGAGATTGATATTACCAACGTCAACCCTTGGCGACTATTTATGGATGGCGATGCCGGCACCTGGGAAGAAGTACGCTTCCTATTTGAAGAAATTATTATTCCATACGAACAAGCTATATTTATGTTTGGTGAAGAATCTAAGGACCAGATTGAGCGTAGCCGTATTCAGGATTCAGATATTCCAGAAGACCACCACGCTCGTTCACTACTTCAGACTTCTAAGTTTGATGCTGTCCGTATCTTTCAGTACTGGGAGCGGGGCGAAGCATACAATGGAATGATTGGCAGATTCTGCTACTGTACTCGTGAAGGAGATGTTCTTGGCGACATTCGACCCAACCCGCATCGCTTTGCCCCAAATGGGCATACAAAAGGTGACCGAAAGCTCCCAGCCAGGGCGCTACTCCCTTATCACCAGTTTACTGATTTTGATGCACCTGAGAGCCCGTGGGGGCGTGCCGTCCTTAGTTACGAAACCCCGCTTCAGGACGCCCACAACCGCATGCTCAACGTCATCATGGACAACCTCCAAGCACACGGAGTTGCACGATTGATTCTCCCAGAGGGCTCAGAAGTAATGGACGACTCCATCACTAACTCTCCTTGGGACATTATTAAAACGACCGGCAGCCAGGACCCGCACTACATGGAGCCTATGCCGATGCCTCCGCAAGTTAATCAGACATTGGCAGATATCAGAACCTATATTGATGATATGGCAGGTGTTAATGAAAGCATGTTCGGGCAGCAGAGTCGGGAGCAGTCTGGCTTCTCTATGCAGTATGCCACCAACCAGGGCAACATGATTCGTCATCATCTATTTTCTAAGTATGTAGGAATGGTTGAGTCAGTATATAAGTCATTCCTCAACCTCGTTATTAAACACTGGGATACTCCGCAGACAATTAAGGTACTTGGCAAGGAGAAGGCCTTCGAGTCCATGGATATCGAGGGAGCTGACGTTGATGGTGGCTACGACCTGGTAGTGGAGTACGGGGCCTCGCTTAGCCTAGACCCTGTAACTAGACGAGAAGAGATAATCTCCCTCATGCCCCTGTTCGAGAAAGCGGGTGTCTCGACCAGGACCATTCTTAGCATGCTAAAGCTTAATGAACTTGAGGGCTTATACGACAGAATGCAGATGGCAGAGGACCGCCAGCGAGAAATCTTCGAGGAGATTATCGCTACCCGCATGCCGGTCATGCCACGAGAGAAGGCAGACCATAAGAATATGCTTGAATTTTGCTACACATATATCATGTCTAGTGAATTCAAATACTTAGAGCCCGACCTTCAAATGTTGATTGAACAGCATATAGATGCTAGGGAAAATATCGCTGCTCAGGGAGCTGCAGCTGCTTCTATGGGCGGGCCAAATGCTCCTGGACCGGCACCCGGAATGGGAGGTATGCCGCCGGCACCCCCTGAAATGACTGGGGAAATGGCGGCCGGACCTGGCGAGCAAGGGCCGTTACCAGGGGCTCCCGCAGGAATTCCACCCAAGGGCTAAACTTTTCCCTTGACAAACGGCCTGGAGTGTGATATAATCAGGTAGACCCATATCCTATCTTACAAGAATTAGGCCATAGGGGCCAAATTCCCTAGACGGATATATACTATATTACAGCCTATCCCTGAGTAGGGACGGCTAGGAGGACGAGATGAGTGCAGATACGATGAATCGAGCTATTGAGGCTCTCAAAAGTGGACAAGATGTAGAGAAAGCAGCTTACGGAACTGAATCACCACCACCCGCAGCAACGGACGACCTAGCAGAAGTAGGAGCAGAACCGGCAGCAGGACCACCTGAAGTAGGACTAGAAGCAGATGCAGGAGAACAGCTCGAAGCATCAATTGACGAGGACTCACACTGGTATTATAACCCAGATGAGGAATCAACGGAAGAGGGCGCTGAGGAAACTAGCGAGCCATCCGCCGAGGTCGAGGTTGAAGTCAAGGACGAAGAGTCAGGCGAAGAGTCCGATTCTACTATCCGAGAAGTAACCATCACCGACCACAAAGGACGCCGCAAGATTAAGGTAGACTTTAGTGACCACGGTAAGATTGAGAAATATATCCAATTGGCAGCCGGCTTTCGCAAGATGCAGGCTGAACGGGACCAGCTTAAATCTCAATCAGGTAAGTTGCCGGAAGATGTTAGCAGCAAGCTTAGCAGCTTAGATAAGCTAGAAGAAGCTTGGAGCGGCGGGGGCCGGCAGGGAATCATAAACGTTATCGACATGCTGGCCAGAGAACAGGGCGGGTACGGCGATTTCATCAAGACTGAATATGAGCGCATGCGAACTAAAGAGGGGGCCTCCCCATCAGAACTAGAACGCATAGAGCTTCAAGAACGTCTTGATGCCGAAAGCAGAGAGCGGGAAAAGCTCATGCGGCAAATGCAGGAACGCGAGGAGCGGACCAACAAGCAGGCCGAAGAAGCAGACCGCCAACAGCTGCGAGCCTCAATCAACCCAGCATTCGAGAAGTACCGATTCGACGGCAAGTTAGGTGACCCTAGTGCCGAGGCTTCACTAGATGAAGCAATCTGGCTTAAAGGTATCGCCGAGCTTAAAAAACTACCTGATGATGTAGAGCTGACCGACGCAGTAGCGGACAAGGTGTTTAGAGATATTTCTGCTCGTTACAGAAAGATGTTCAAAACACAAGCTACTAAGAAGGTCAAGCAAGCTGTGACCAATCAGAAGAAAGCAGCTGGCGAGCAAGCAGCGGTCAAGGCCATGAAGGGTATTAAGTCTAACGCTAGCAGAGATGAGTTCCGCGATAACATGAAGAGTGGAAATTGGGGAGATGCCCTAGCTAGTGTACTAACAGGAAAAGTAAAGCTTTAGATTTAAAAGGATAATAAGATGACTATTTCACAAATTTCTGCCCAGAACTTGGGTAAGTTCTTGCAGATTGCCTTCTCTGATGGCATCCGCAACCAAATCTCCGAAGACTACCGTGATTGGGAAATGATTAAGCGCTGCCGCGTTGCTGACCCTGACGGCCAACAACTTCAGTTCTTGTTCCAAACTTCTTTCGGTCCTTCTGCAATTCAGTACGGAACTCCTGGCGCTGCTGGCGAATTCCCCGATGAGCAGCAGATTACTTCCAGTGAGCACACTGCGACTTACAAAGAAATTGACGTTACCATCGGTATCGAATACAACCTTTGGAATCGCGCACGTAAAGCTCCTGCTAAGTACGCTGAGCCTCTAGCAATCGAAATCCAGTCCAAGACTGTAGCTGCTAAGCGCCGAATGGCTGCTGACCTTTATGGTGACGGAACTGGTGTTGTTGGTCAGTGCGATGATAATGCTAACGCTCCTGCTACTCTGAACGCTAACAACACTGTTACTTTTGCCCTTAAAGATGCTGCTTCTGCCCTTGGTTGGATTGGTTTCTTCGAGTACGGCGACATTCTTGAACTTCAGGACCGTGACACTACTGCTACTTCTTTGGCTTTTACTGCTGGCTCTCCAGTCTACTGGCGAGTTGCTGCTAAAGACCGTAAGAACAAGACTGTCACTTTGACTCCCCTTGATGCTTCTCTCGCTGAAGTAACTCTTACCGGCCCGATTACTGCACAGCCTGGTACTACCAATGACAACGAAGTCTTCTTTCGTTACGGCCAGCCTACTGGTCCTAACAAAGGAGTTGGCTTGGACTTGACTGCTGCGGTTGCTGACTATGGCACTGTTACTGAAGTTATCCCTGGCCTTGCTTCTTTGGCTTCTGCTGACGGCCGAACTGTTCACGGCATCGAAATGAGCGGTGCTAACGCTGCTACCGTCCTTGACGCTGGCGCTACTGCTCTTGACGTGTCTCAGGTTCGCGAAGTTATGGACCAGTGCAAGATTGCAGTTGGCCCTGGAACTTACAGCTGGAAGCAAATGGTTGGCGCTCCTGAAGCTCACGCTGCTTTCATCGAGTCTCGTGAAACTGACCGACGATTCCACAGCTTGCAAGACAACGCTCGTGGTTTGAAAGTCTTCGGCTACCAGCACGACAACGACTTTTTGGAAATGGTTACTTCTGAGTACGTACCTGTCTACGACATGTACTTCCAGCCTGAAGCCAAAGGTGGCAACAAGGTCTTGGAATGGCACGGAACTGACTACGAGCCAGTTAAAGTTGGCAACATGCCAGAATTCCACTTGCGACCTGGAAGCAACAACAACCACCAGCGGCGTGTTGTTACTTACTTGGAAGCACTTGGAACTCTCATCTGCAAGCACCCAGCTGCTATTGCACGATTGAGAAACTTCACAGTGTAACTAGGTGGGCCTTCGGGCCCGCTTGCACTCCACTTATTTGGGGCGGCCTTTCCATTCGGGAGGGCCCCCTGTTTCGCGGGGGACTGACACTTGGCAACAGAGACTACGCCAAACTTAAGCCTAACTATCGAAGAAAATCTTACGTCTACGGCTAAATCTAACCTCCGTAAGATTGACGAGTTAGGCTCGTTATATAGAACAGACCAGGGCGGGGATGCCAACATCCAGTCCGCTAACGACATTCAACTTCTCCCCAACTATGCTCCAGTCGGCGGCTCTGGTTCAGGGGGCTCAATTCTGGCAGGGCAGCCAGGGCAGCGACTTACAGACTTCACAGTCTACGGCCCTCTTTCATTGGACGACACCGCCAGTTCTTACAAACTGTCGTTGATTTATACTAGCTCTACAGCTACCACTAACAGAACTTTAACAGTTGACACGAATGATAGTTCCCCCACGTTATCACTTGAGGGGAACGTAACATTCTCGTCCAACAACTTAACCATCACCCAATCCACAGATTCTTTTATAACTCTACCGGCCGAAGGGACAGCTACTCTCGTAGGCAGGGCGACGGTCGATACTCTGACCAATAAGACTATTGACACAGACGGCCCCAACACTATACTTAACATTAGAAATACTAACATCGCATCTAATGCGGCTATTACCTACAACAAGCTGGCACTCAGCAACAGCCTGCTGGACAGCGATATCAATTCAGCAGCGGCCATTGCGGGTACTAAGATAAGTCCAAACTTCGGCGGCCAGACCATACAGACCACTGGCGACTTAGTGTTCGGCGGCGGCAACAGTACTACGGTCTCTGCAGCGGCGGCCCCTTCTGTTCCTGTTGTCCTTAATTTGCCGCCAGATAACGGACAAGCGAATTACGTATTTACAACTGATGGGGCCGGTAATGTAACATGGTCTCCTGCAGGGGGCGGTACGGTTACTTCTGTGGGCCTTGCAATGCCCTCTGGTTTCTCAGTAGCTAACAGCCCATTGACTACAACCGGCACTCTGACAGTTACGGCGGTCAATTCAGCCAATACAGTGTACGCAGGACCGGCTACGGGCGTTGACGCCGAGGCTACATTTAGGGCCCTAGTGTTCGCCGACATTCCTACGCTCAACTCTTCTAAGATTGCCGACTTCAATACGGCGGTCCACAACACCATCGGCGTGCAGGATACGGCCGAGATTAACATGTCCTATGATGGGGCCGGTGACTTCTCTGCTGAGCTGCAGACCACTACTGTAACTGGGGGCTCATACGGCTCAGCTACGGCTATACCTACTTACACAGTGGACAGCAAGGGCCGGTTGACGGCGGCGGCTGATGTGGCCATCGCAATTCCTGCTAGCCAGATTACAGACTTCACTGAAGCAGTGCAGGATGTGCAGGGCGGGACGTGGGTAGATTCTGCTACTATTGACTTTACATATGATGACGTAGCTAATACTCACACGGCAGCCACCATTGATACGGCTATCAACCATGATGTCCTGCTAAACTTTGTAGCCAATGAGCATGTTGACCATAGTGCGGTAAGTATCAGCCCAGGCACCGGCCTTACTGGGGGCGGGGACTTGACAGCTACCCGCACGCTAACCTTGGCAGATACGGCCGTTATTCCTGCAGGCTATGGCTCCGCCACTGCAGTAGCAACCTTCACTGTAGACCAGCAGGGCCGGCTGACAGCTGCCGCTGATGTTAACATTGCAATCCCCTCTAGTCAAGTGACAGATTTCACAGAGGCTGTACAGGATGCAGTAGGTACTGCCTACACCGATACGGCTACTATTGACTTCACCTATGACGATGGATTGAATCAGGTCACGGCTGACTTGAAGAATACTACTGTAGCAGCAGCTTCTTACGGCTCAGCTACGGCGGTTCCTACCTACACAGTAGATGCACAGGGCCGACTGACTGCAGCAGCAGATGTCGCCATCGCCATCCCTCATACGCAGATAACAGATTTTGACACAGAAGTCAATGCTTTAATTGATGCCAGCACGGCAAAGACTAACTGGATTACGGCGGACGGGGCCAGCAAAACCTTCGTCCACGGCCTAGGTTCTACAGATGTGATTGTGGAACTATTTGACATTGACTCTGGAGAGACTGTCCTAGCCGATACTGTAGTCAGGACAGGTGCAAATACATTAGACTTAACAGCAAGCGTTGCCCCGTCTGGTTCGGGCTGGCGTGTTCTAGTAAGAAAGGTTTAGCCATATGAAAAAGTACGGTAGCTGGACAGAACTGGCGGCCCTTGTTCTAAGGACGCCAACCAACAGCGCTCAGGTAACTATTGATGCGGCCGATGCATTTACGGCTGGCTCATATACCTTCACCATCCCTAACTCTGCCAATGACGAGTTTGTATTGAGGGACTTGGGCCAGGTGCTTCGGACTAAGACTCTTAAGCAGCCCATCTTCACCGATGCTAGTGAGGCGGCGGCAGTTACAATCAACCCAGCTGCAGCAGATACGGCCGGTACACTCAATCTTGATTTAAACAACGGGGCGCGAAGCCTAACTCTTGATGCAGATGTAAACTTTGCAGGCGCATTCAATACAGGGGCCGGCACACTTACCCTTAACCCTACTACTACCTCTACTCTTACTCTACCTAACAATACTACAGGTACGGTAGTTGTTGACGACGAGCCAGGCCAGACTCTTACCTCTAAGGTGATGACTGACCTTCGCTACACTGAGCAGGCCATTGCCTCGGCCGGCTCTGTAGCTTCTGACGGCTCTACTATTCTTCGATTGACCGGCAGCCCAGTTAACCTTACTGACATTACGGGCGTTAGTACGAGCGGTACTATTAAGGTCTTGGAGAACGGAACTTCTGGCTCTCTTAACATTCTAGAGACGGGCAACATTACAACAGGCACGGGCGGTGCACTTACCTTAGAACAAGGTACTTCAGTAACTATCTACTACGATGGTTCTGGCTGGAAAATAATTGGCGGGTCAGGCTCAGGGGCCGGCGGCCTTAAGTTGCAGGACTTGGACTTTACTACATGGGATGTGGCTACTCCTCCTAATTATGAAGCGGCGGCCGGCACGCACTACTTGATTGACTCAAGTGGCGGAGCTATGACTATCTACTTGCCTTCTGAAAACCAGGACGGTGATGTAATCAGATTTACAGATGCATCTGGTAGCTGGGCAATTGGCGGAACTACTAACTTATTTATTGCACCTCATTCAGGCGGGATAATTGACGGCCTTGCTATAGACGAGACTCTCGAACTAGATATTACATCTAGCTGGATTCAGTTTATGTGGGACGAGGGCCAGAGTAAGTGGGTTAGTGATGACCCTCTTTCCCCGTCAGGCCTTAGCTGGCTTAACGTAGAGGGTCTCAGCGGAGCGCTTACGGCCGAGACTGATAAGCACTACATTGCTACGGGCAGCGGAGCGTACACTGTTACTCTGCCTGC
>JABAOH010017515.1_pt4 | contig 15466 bp, 10 predicted proteins | sample 7062181 | NCBI WGS metagenome assembly JABAOH01 (sample SAMN14538630, study PRJNA623070) | marine sediment metagenome | biome: marine biome [ENVO:00000428]; feature: marine pelagic biome [ENVO:01000023]; material: deep marine sediment [ENVO:00002113]; isolation source: pool of 5 deep marine...
TGGGCACGCGCGCTCTCCTCCTTAAGTCCAGTACCTGGTCACTGGTATTCTGTTGAGCTTCACTGGGTTCAAAGTGACACGAATGGCTACGGTGAGCTGTGGGTGAACGGACAATTGGTCTGCTCCATCGCGGACAAGAATACAGCTGCATTTGGCGGCGTGGATTTGATACGCTTTGGATTGGCTGAGCTCTACTACTGTGGTCCCACTACAGTCTACGGTGACAGCTTCGTAGCCTCAGAAGAATACATTGGTACAGAGTTGCCGGAGGACGGTTTTGAGTCTGGTGACTTTAGCAAGTGGTCTGGAGTGATTACAACTTCTGGCGAAACCGCAACCGTCGTAGACACTGTATCTCATGACGGTGCATACAGTGGTATGTTTTCTGGGAGTGGTGAAAGTGGTTTTGAATTTGCCTACAGCTACGTGATTGTTTCATCTGCTTCTGAGCTTTACGCGAAGGGGGACTTTAGGGTGGAGTCTTTTGAACTTGATGACAATGATCGCCTCTTCTTCATGATATTTCTGGCTGACGACGAGTACGTGGCCTATGCAGGTTGGTGGCGCGTTGGAGACGACGTCAGGTGGAGCCTATTAATGAGAGATGGAACAGACTGGGCACGCGCGCTCTCCTCCTTAAGTCCAGTACCTGGTCACTGGTATTCTGTTGAGCTTCATTGGGTTAGTGATTCTTTGGCTGGAGGGGGTGAGTTGTATGTAGATGGTGAGGTTGTGGCGTCTGTTTCAGGGAAAGACACTGCTGCCTATGGTGATGTTAATTTTATACGTTTTGGGTTGGCTGAGCTCTACTATTGTGGGGCTACGACGGTTTATGGTGATAGTTTTGTGGCTTCGGATGGGTATGTTGGTCCTGAACCGTGAACTTGGGAGAGAAAAGGCTGTGTGTTTTGTGGTGTGTTGAGGACAGGGTTTCTGTTTTAGGTGTGTTGTTAGTTTGTTGTTAGAGCTGGTTATGATTTCGTTGTGTGTCAATTTGATGCTTTAGCGTAACATAGTGTTGTTCTGTGTTGTTTCTTGTGATTCTGTGTGACTTTGGGTACGCTTTTGTTGTTTTCAGTACCTCGGGTTTGAGTGGGTTGGGATCATCTTAACGAAAGCTGCGGGCTTGAGGGCTGCGGGCTGCGGGATAAGGGATTTCTGAAGAAGAAAGTGATCGACGCCTTTTGCTTTCTTCTGCTGTGTGCGTGTCAGTTTGTCACTGTTCTATTGTGTCATCATCTTCCTGGGTGATTGAGGGCGGGGTTTCTGTGTCAGATGTTATTAACTCACTCCTAAAACAGTTGATAATACCGTTTTTAGTCTTGTTTGGCAGGGTCTGGGTCTGTGTTCAGTAGAAGTCAACTGGCAGTGTTCTGTGTTTTCTTTCATGTTGAGTGAAAAGGGAGAAGGACTGTGTGCATGTCGTCGTCAGAAGTTAGTCTTATACATGCGAGTATTTGGGTTCTGAGTTTGGTTATTCTGCCTCCATGTTTTTTCCGGATTGGTAGCGTCTAATGAGCAGTATTGTCGCGATTAATATCAGAACTAGCACGATGTAAGGTGTCGCGAGCAGGATTGAGGTTGTTTCGTTGAATTCCATTAATGGTGTTTCGTATTTCACAGTAATTGGTGAATTAAGCCTGTATGGAAGGGCTATTGTGCTTTCATCAGACACGTAGATGTTGAGCGTGATGTCGCCTTTTAGTGTGATGTTCCGACCGTCTGTGTATATCGTAGGTGGGTGTAGCATGTACAAGTTTTGGAATTCGATTTCTCCCCTCACGTGTATTTTTGGCTGTCTTATCAAGAAGGCCACTCTGCCATTTATCTGGAGTCCTATCGTTTGTCCTTCGATCATTCTGCTTCCGATGCTTACACTGGCGTCGTGGTTGCTTTGTATGATTATCGCGGGGTCATTAGCTATTAGGGTCGTGTAGAATCCGAATCCCTTTTGAACGGTTATTCTGCTGCTGTTAAGGTTGACTGAATCATATCCAGCTAAGCTCACGCTGGTCACATTCTCAAAAATATAGCGTGAATCGTCCGTTTGTATGTTTACGTTCACGCTCACCTGAGGATCAATTGAAGCAATTGAGTCTGAAGATAGGCTTGCTGTCCCGTTAGCCGTGAACCCCTTGAACAATAAACTTGATTCAGTAAACCAAGGCGATACGGTTGATTCGTCAAAGACTGCCATGCACCAGCTTAATGATTCTGTTAGGAAATGAATCGGGTAATCATCCAGAAGCGAGCTGTGAGATAACATTGGATAGATATTGACGTAGACAAGGGTCGTTTCGTTTTGTGTGGTCGTCATGATCAAAGGTGATTGAGATGTGTTGTTTGTGTATTGACCTTTCATCTCAGTGTTAGTGTGAAGTTTGATTATGGGAACTTCTGTCGGAGTCTGAATCTTGTAGTCTTCGTTGGCAAAGATTAGAGTGGCGCTGAATTCTTGTGGTGATCTGTTGCCGAAGAGGTTCAGTAAAGGTCCATAGCCATTTGTGTTCATTATGAGTATATGGCGGGTGTCTGCTGGTTCGTTTCTGTTTTGAAGCGCCATGAGAGTCTCGTAAGTTGTGATGTCATCGTATGGCAGGATCAGAGTTTTATAACTGCTTATGGTGTTGTCGCCCGACAGCACTGTAGTATAATTAAGCCCTGTGGATGAGAGGATGTCATAAGCGTAGAATATTGGTTCCTGTATAGGTGGAATGTCGTTTAAGACCTGAACATATTGCATTTTCATATTTGCGAAGGCTGCTGGCTGGTTTTCATAGAGCTCGGCTCCTACAGTTAAGTCTACGTTGCTCTTGAAGATGCTCCCTTGATAAATTCTTGATGCCTCTAGTTTATCGTTTAGGAGTATTTTCATGAGTGCCCCATCGAACTGGGCTACAACAGCGTACTGTGTGTCTAACGCCAAAACCTTTGAAGTCATAAGAACTTCCTCCCTATCACCGTCAGGGGAAATCTTAAAAACCAATCTTCTCCCGTATTGGGCGATTTCCCAGCTTTTTCGTGTTGGTGTACCCCAGTCGAATTTGCTGACAATAACCTGATTTGTGGTTAGGTTTAACGGTTGGAACCCGAATTCAACAACAACCTCATCGAAATTAGTGTCTGTCCCATTGATCCTTATGTAGCTGTTTTTGCCGTTAAAGACCGCTGTTTCGCTGATCTCGACATTGTTGTAGCTGATTGGTTCCTTGTAGTAATTCAATGATTGCACTTTTTCTTCGAAATAGAGTGACAATACAGTACTCTGCTTGAGGTTCTCTTGATAAAATGGCTTGGAGACTGTCATTGTTCCTTCGTCGTATGGAATTATTAGCGCAGAGGAGCTTTTAGGAGTGGGTGTACTATCGTTGTTTATTGTTGTTATCCTGAATTCCGCGTTTTCAAGGTAGGTTTGGGCCTCATTGCTTAAGTGTTCCAAGTAGCTTCCATAATAGTCTGACACTCCTTGGAAGTCGCTGGTTTTTTGGAGATAAAAGTATGTGGGAGTCGTTTCTGAGTATCTGGTTACAAAAAGGGGAAGCTCGGGACTTCTTGATTGCCACGCCGCGGGTGATTCTTGAACTATCGCAGTGGCACCTGTTAACTCCATATAGGAAGTAGGCGTTTGTGGACCAGTTATTATTGCTTTCTCATTTGCATACATGCTATTTTGCAGGTTGGTGATCATGCTCAGTTCTGATGAGCTCAATGAATTTGCTTGGACTTTGCTGTTCCAGTATTCGAACCCCAAGAAAGTAGACGCCATGCCTGAAATGAATATAAGCGAAATCAATCCTGAAACTGCAAAGTACCTTAACAGTTTTGCCTTCGTAGGTCCTGATTGAATCAAGCCTATCTTGACTAAGACAACCGAAGCCAAAATTGCCAGTGGCACTTTGAATATTTCGAACGTTCGTTCTCCTCTGAAACTCAAAATGTTTTGTCTAATGGTTTCAGAAAGCCAGGCAGTTGGGTTGAGTATAAACTCGGAAGAATACTGCAATTGCAGTGCAGCCAGTAGAATTGAAACAAAGATCATCAACAAAACCGAGGCGAGAAAGGCAACCAATTCTCTCGAGCGAAATCTGAGATTCGCAAAAATAATGTAAAATGATGCAATTGCTAAGACACCTGTTATTCCAAGCTTAACAGGATACAGAAAAATAGGAACGTAGCCGAAGAAGTTTAGACTGCCAAAGTTAAAGCTGGAATTACCACTGAGCCATAGAAGCAAAAAAGCAAAAAAGAAAAGCAGCAAAAGAGTTGCGACTGCAATAATGTATCTATTGTCAGAGCGCTCTCTAACAATTGCGTCGGGCGTTCTTGAAGTTCTTCCTTTGAAAGAGGTGATAGCAATTAATGCTAAGCCCGTGAGCAAGTACGATGAAAATGTGAGGATATTGATAGGAATACCAGTTGATTTTATATCTAAAACGTAGTTAAGTAGCATGCTGGCAAATGATGCAATGATCAACGAATTTGCTGTACAGTTGAGTTGTTGTCTTAATTCTTGAGCGCAGAAGAGCGCAAAGCACAGAAGAATTGGCAGCAGAAGACACGTACCATATGGGTGCATCAAGGGAATTGGTGTTATCAAGAGAGCCATCAAAAGGACTTGCTTTGTCTTAGATAGGTCATCTCTTTTCAAGAAATAGAGTGCAGCGAATACTAATGTAAAGGACGCTTCCATTGATAAGTAGAAGAAGGAGCGCCTCCATGTTATATCGCCGTATGAAAAGACGTCAGCGTGTCCGATTAGTGAAAGCAGTGAAATGTTTGGGTTCTCAATTCTGTTGGTAAGAAAGTTGAGCCAGCCAAAACCAGCGAACATGCTCCAAACTAATGCGGCTATTGAGGGTGTGTGATCGTTGATTCGCTTGAGATATTGACTCGCCATGGCGTAAAATGATAGAACGGCTAAGAGGTTCAGAAAAATCATCGTAATTTGGAAGATCTCTACTGACGGTTTAACGATGTAAATCATTGACGACTGATAAATGCCGAATAGCGGAAACAAGGCGTTTAGATTGGAGAAGCTTCCAAACGTGTCTTTTGTAAAGGCTAATGCCGCTAGAAAATTACGTGCAATGTCCAATTCCAATGAATTGGCGATTTGGGGGTATAGCTCTATGAAAAAATATACAAAGATGAGCAGAGTTGTACCCACTATCAGTTCATTGTTCGTTAGTTTTAGTTCATGATGTTTTTGCGCTTCTGTTCTTCCCTCTTTTATCTCCATTAGAAAGGATACTATACACAGAAATGCGATTATGATTGATATCATTAGTCCCCTCGATCTGGAAGGCATAGTCAGTGCAATCGTTCCGAATATTGTCAGCGATGCTAGGCTTAGTGGATAAGCTAATGCAAGGTATTCGATGCGTGAAAAACCAGGCCTAAATTTAGATATTCTAAGAATAGAGAAACCAAGTGCGAAAATGAATGTAATAACGTATAGAATCGCGTTTGCCGGTTCGACGAAAATATTTGCCATCTGCAGAATTATTAGTGCAACACTGGCTGGGATAGTTAATATGAACAGCTGGGTTTCGCTTACTTTGAGTTGGATTTTGATGACGAACGTTTTTCCCAGGATAGTCAACGTTATAGTTGACGTTAAAAGGAAAAAGAGAGAGAATAGGACAAGTGATTCAGGTGGCGAAGCAAGTAGAAAGACTATCGAGCTTACTAATGCTGTTACGAGGCTAGAAATGAAAAAAGGTAGGGCAGTACTTAACTGCATTTGCGGCATTCCTTTGTAGAGGAGTGTATCAACTCAAATCAAACCTGCGACGAGCTGACTTCAAGCATTTCAGTCTCAAGCGAGTGCATTAGGAACCTTGTTGAAAAAAGCCAGCTCTCCTTTTTGGATGCTTTTGAGAAATCTTAGGGTGTACAGATATGAAGATAGTGTATACAGTAAGTTTGAAGTTTTTAAACTTCTGTCTTTTCCAACGACAAACTCCAACACTCCAACTACAATTTTACCAATTCTACTCCAGATGAAGATTATTACATTTAATGGCCTTTTTCCTATGTTTTTGCAAAAGAAATAGGATTCGTACAGGTTTATCATATATTTCTCGAATTTGCTGGGAAGTCTTGATGCGCACGACCACTGGTGGATAGCCTTTGCAAAAGGAGTCAAATACAATGAGTTTGGAAATTTCTCATTGACCCTAAATGAGAAATCGACATCTTCTAGCCAGCTCCATCCAATCAGTTTTTCATCAAATTTGAAGTGATCAAAAATAAACCGTTTGTACATCATATTGGCTCCAGAGAGCCGCTGACAACGAATAATACCTGTTAAAGGCATTGGAACAGCTCCCTGACCTGATGGAAGGACAGTGAATTTATCTCGTTCATAATGCGACAGGCAAAAGATTCGCAAAATACTGTTCATTAGTTTCGTGAGAGTATTTTCTTTCTGCATTGAAGTTGAACACCAGACATTGCCTGAAACACCGATGGCGTTTGGGTAAATCTTGTACACCTTGAGTAGTTCCTCGACGAAATCAGATTCAAGAATCATGTCATCATCGAGAAACAGAATCATAGCTCCGCCAGCTTGGTTTACTCCAACATTTCGAGCTGCAGCTAAACTTTTGCAGATTGTGTTGGGCACATATCTCAAGGCAACACGTTTACTAGAAAAAATACCATTCATTCTGTTGGCCAGGTCCTGAGTCTTCGAATTGTCACTGTCATCAACTATGATAATCTCTTTCGGCAACACACTCTGTCTAAGAACTGAGGTCAATAGTTGCTCTAGTTCTTTTCTTCTATTTAATGTTGATATGATTATTGAAACATCTGCATTTGAGCTTGACCTTGCAACTTTTCTGCTTGTGTTGATCAAAGTTGCAAGTGCGCCTAGTTTTTTCTCATTGGAGAGAAACTGGTAGACATTTATTCTTTCAGGGACAAGTCTTGGCTTCCCATCGAGGAAGCGAACGTTCCCCTTTCCAGAAGATTCACAAGCGACGATAGGCATCAATGATCTTCTCAGCAGTTTTGTCCCAGGAGAATTTTCCCTGAATACCTCGCATAGCTTCTGTGCTCATGCTGCGGCAGATTTTCGGTTCTCTTAGTAGGAACACTATTGTCTCAGCCAAGCATTCAGCAGAAGTTCTCTCTAGAATCATTCCGTTTACACCATTTTGTATAATGTTCTCCACACCTTCAAAGTTTGCTGCAATGGTCGGGGTACCACAAGCCATGGCCTCCAATAAGGTCATAGGCATCCCTTCATATATTGACGGTAAGACGAAAAAATCCGCAGCGTTATATATGTTAACCAAACTACGATTCTCAACGTACCCTACGAATCTTACTTTACTATCAAGACCCAGATTTTTCGCCAAGCCTCTCAAAGCATTTTCTTTGGGTCCTTTCCCAATAATCAGAGCAATTATTCTCTCATTTCTCAGAAGGTGCATGGCTTCTATTAGGAGGCTAACATTCTTTCTCGCTGCCAATCTTCCAACATAAAGAATCACTGCTTGCGAATCTAGGCCTAATTCTTCTCTTATTTCATCTTTTTTCTTCATCTCGTGAAAAGTCTTAGTATTTACTCCATTATGAATCGTCGCAATCTTTTCCTTCCTTATTCTATAAATCGTCTCTAATTCGTCTTTTATGTTGTTGTTTACGGCGAAGATGACTCTAGCTTTATCGTACACCTTTTTGTCCAAAAACCGTATCTGTTTATAGGAAATCGAGGTGATATTGTCAAATATGCTTCGCCCAGATGCTGTTCCAATACTTTTTCCTTCTCCAAAAAGAGTTGTGTGAGCGGTTACTACTAATGGTCGTTTGTCCAAAAAAAAAGCAAGAGGCGCGGTATTAACGTGATAAACATCAAAATCCTTGTTTTCTAAATGCTTGCAAATCCTTCTACCAAGATACAAAAATCGCAATAGTGGTACGTCTATAGTGGAAAAACGATTGATTATTGCACCTCTTTCCTCGCATATTCTGGTTGTAGCTCCATGTGCGAATATTTCAACATCATGACCTTCTTCCAATAATTTACTGCTTAGTTCGTGCATATACCTACCTTGACCACCCTCGACAGGTGGAGGATATTCTTGCCCGATCAAGCAGATCCTCAATAAGACACCTTATGATTTCTGTTTTGCTTTTTCATATATCTTCATATATTCTGACGTAATTCTATCCCATGAGAATCCTTCAATGTCCTTAACTGCTGTTTCAGATATTTCTTTTCTAATTTCAGGCTTGTCCAATAATTCGATAATCGCTCGAGCCATTTCATTGGGTGCCGAGGGAGGTACAAGTATCCCATTTTTCCCGTCCCTGATGACTTCAGGCACTCCTCCTACACAAGTGGCGATGACGCATTTGCCAAGAGCCATGGCTTCAACAATCACAGTAGGAAGTCCTTCGTCCGTAGAAGTCAACAGAAGTATATCGCTATGAGACATCAGCTCAAGCGCCTTCTCATGAGGCAACTCGCCCAAGAAAAAGACATTATGAAGGTTATTCTGGAAACAAAAACGTTCTAGTTGAGGTTTTAGTATTCCATCTCCAACTACGTAAAGATGGACTTCGGCTCTCTCATTCATAACAATTTTTATTGCCCTAAGTAAGGTAAGTGGATCTTTGACAGGTCGCAGAGATCCGACAAAAATGAGTGTCTTCGATCTAGGGTCGACTTTCCTGCTCCTTAATCTTTGCACTAGTTCAGCGTCATAACCGTTAGGGATAACTGAGATCTTATCGTGTGCCACCCCCCAGTTGTTCATGAGAGAGTTAGCCAAATCCGCAGAAACACAAGTAACATGAAAGGCTCTTTTAAGGATGAACGTATGAACTGCCTTAGCAAGGGTTGGGGCACGTGACTTTATTTCAAGCCCATGACAAGTTACAACTAAGGGCAATCTTAGGAGCCGGCTGAGAAAAAATCCTGTGATCATGGAAGTAGATGCAGTGTGGGCATGAACTACATCCGTTTTCTCTCCATTTTTCCCCAAGAAGGGCAGCGAGCTAGTCACACAAGAAAAAGAACCAAGAGCGGGAAGTCCAACGATCTTTAGAAACCGTATCTTAGCCTGAATTGATGCAAAGCGAATGCTGTTCGCTTTTTTCGGATTTCCTGTAAGAAGAGTAACATGGAGACCCTTCTTCAACAGTTCTCTAATCAGATAGAAGGCATGTATTTGGGCTCCACCCTTTACATATGGGTAGATTTCCAGTGCTATGATTAGAATTTGCAAACTTGCATGCCCTTGTCTTATGTGATGTTGTAGTCCTTAGACTGTGTTACTTGAGCAGAAAAATGTTTCAACATGCTTGCAAATAGCCTCCACTTGGTCCATGCCTTTTCGCAGCTGTTTTGTCATAGACTCCTTCAAGCCTTGAAACTATCTTTGAAAGACTCAGGTCCTCTTTTAACGAGTCAAAGCTAACCCTGAAGGGATTCTGCTTGCGTTGCTCAAGCAGTACCTCTAATAAAGCTTCGGCCATACGATATGGTTCGGCCTTGACGACCAGACCAGCCTTATCCGTCAAATACTCCGCGATTCCACAGTTCTCAGTCACTATCACTGGCGTTCCGCATGCAAAAGCTTCAAGAGCCGTCATCCCCCACATCTCGTACCTGGAAGGCAAAGCAAACAGGTCAGCATCCACATAAGCCTCAAACTTATCCTGACCGTACAAAGGACCTGGAATCAACACATCATCTTCTATTTTCAGTACCCTGATCAAAGATTCAAGCTCATCAAGATAGCCGTCATCAGGACCTGCAGCCACAAGCTTAACACTGCCCAACTTTTTAACAACCTTTGAGAAAGCCTTGGCGAGAATGTCAAGTCCTTTTATTCTATGTATTCTGCCCAAGTATAGCACTATTTTCCCGTCTTCATCTATGCCAAACTTTTTCCTGAAAACTCCTCTAGGCGGCAGGTTAGCATACTCTGACAAGTCTATTCCGTTGGGTATAATAGCGATTTTCTCCTCAGGAACGTCCACCTCCCTGATCTGCTCAGCCTCCACCCGGGTTAGAGCAATAACCTTCGAAGCATCCCTCAACAACCCATACCCAAACAACACATCATAGAACCACTTCAACCGTTGTTTTGCTATGATCCTTGGAAGCGAACCATGAGTCTGCAACACATAAGGAACGCTGTACTTTTGTGCATAATGATGAACCGCTACATCTTGAAAGTGACGCCAAGAGTGTAGATGAACGACGTCATATTCCCGGAGTGTCTTATGCAACGCTCTTGCCATGGCTACTGATGTGTTAAATCCCCTGAACAAGAAGCTCCGTGAAAAGTGGACAACTCGATAACCGTCCGATTCAACCTCAAATGCCGACTCTCCGATATCGCTTCTTTTGTCTAATGCACTTGTCGTATAAACAGTAACGTCATGTCTTTTTGCAAGCTCCTTAGAAATGGAACGCACAACCGACACAGGCCCACCAAATTGAGCAGAGAAAACAGGTATAACCTGAAGAATCTTCATTTAGCAATCTCTAACGCATTATCAGAAAATTGCCCAAAGCTAATCCGTCTAGTCCCGAGTTTTCAAAGGTCCATAATGCTTGTTCTGGCGTGCAAACAATGGGATATCCATGGAGATTAAAAGAAGTATTCAATAAGCCTCCGACCCCAGTACGCTTCTCAAAAACCTCGAGAACCCGCCTATATCCATGATTCCACGAACGATTCAAAGTCTGAGGCCTACAGGAAAGGTCGTAGGGATGAACAGCTGCAAGAATTTCATTTCTCTTCTCAGTCGTATCAAAGGCTAAAATCATGTACTGAGCAACCCTCCCAGAAACAAGATAATCTTTCATCCTGTTTTCCAAAATCGTCGGAGCAAAAGGCATCCAGAAATCTCGCTGCTTAATTGCAAAGTTAATCTTGCGAACAGTTTTCAGGTCTCCAGGATCGGCAAGAATCGACCTATTCCCAAGAGCTCTAGGACCCCACTCCAATCTCCCACTAAACCTAGCAATGATCTTACTATCTGCAGCCAAATCACCAACAACAGAATCAACATCATCATAATACTCCGCCCTATCAATCCAACCAGTCTTCTTCAACACCTCTCCGATTTCCTCACTCGGGTAAGAGGGGCCATAATAAACATCAGTCAAGGACTCCTTACGCGGCAGCAAACCCGCAGCCACACAGTAGTCGTAATACCCCTGAAGCGCCGCACCAACCGGAGTTCCATCATCTCCAGCAGCAGGATAGAAAAACGCATCCTCAACTTCAGGCATTTCAACAATGCGTTTATTAGCCTTTACGTTAAGGAACAGACCGCCAGCACAGACTATTTTGTGAACCTCAGTCTTCTCAACAGCATGCCGAATCCAACCAACCATAAGTTCTTCAAACCAGAGCTGGGTTGCAGCCGCAATATTGTCAAAGCGCTGACCAGCCAACAACTTCCTAAGCTTCGACTGCACCCCACCACAATAAGCCCGAACCCTATTCTGAAACTCCAAAGGATTCTTGGGATTGACCCCGATAATTTTCTTGACATGATCTATACTGTACTCCGGCTTACCATAAGGGGCCAAACCCATAACCTTATACTCATGATCCCAGGGCACAAGCCCAAGAAACCGAGTTATCTCACTATAAAACACGTTACCAACCGAATCGTAATAAATAGACTCAGCAACCCGCCTAATCTCACCCTTCTCTCCGACGCTCACAGTGCTACTTAATCCATCTCCAGCCCCGTCAGCAGTAAAAACCAAAACGGGCTCAGCATAAGGCCATGGACAAGAACGATAGGCACAAGCCGCATGCGCAAGATGATGCTCAACAAAAACGACCTCGTTGTCTTCAATGCCCAATTCCGAAAAAACCCTACGCAAATGCTCCATCTCCCTGAACCTGTGAAGAACCTTAACATACAACTTAGCAAAACTATGACAAGCAACATACGGACTCAACTTCTCAAACAACTTCACACGTAAAGACGACTCCTTCATCGGAGCATGGGTCCTAACAAGCCCAGCTACAGCAATCAAATCAACCTCGCTCGGATCAACCTTCGCAATCCTGAAAACTTCTTTGATCGCACATTCAGGGGTTCCACTGTAATGCTTGATGTTCCTAGGCCTCTCCTCCTGCAACGCCGCAAGAACCTTCCCGTCCCTAACAAGCGCAGCTCCAGCATCGTGTCCATCATGAACACCCAAAACAGTCACAGACCGTCTAACCAAACTTAATCCTTCAACCGCAACTCTTCGCGACCAAGATTGCGACCATTGAAAGAACAGAAGACATTTTCCAATTTCCTACCGACTTTCTCATAAGAAAAATGCTTAACGACGACTTCATTCGCATTTTTTCCCATCTCACCTCGTTCCAAATCATTTTCATACATCGACAAGATCGCTTTACTCAGGCCCTCAAAATCGCCCATATTCACCGTTAACCCAGCCTTATACGTGCAAAGAAAATCCTTCAATTCACCTTCAGCGCAACATATTACAGGTTTGCCACACGCCAGAAATTCATAAATCTTAGATGGAGTTGCTGTCTGCGACACCTGAACATTTTTCATAGGTAACACAAAAACATCCGCGAGATTCAGATACTCCACGACCTCATGCATTCCGTCCGCTCTGCCCAAAAGAAGCACATTAGAGAGCCCACGCTTTTCAATTTTCTCAATAATCGTCTGTTTGTCTTCTCCATCTCCCCTAATAACAAAAACAATGTTTCTATACGGCTTAAGAATCTCAGCGACCTTCAACAGAGCCTCAAAATCATACGCAGGACCAAGGACACCCGAGTACATAACGACAAACCTATTTCGAAGCCCACATCTCCTCAAGAAACCACGGTTTTTTGGAAGCGGTCTAAAGACCTCCGGGTCAACACCCAACTCGACTACATGCACCTTATTCTCAGGCACCCCATACTCATTGATGATTCCTTCCTTAATCGATCTGTTAATAGGCGCAACTCCATCAGCCAGCCGATATGAAACAAAGCTGGTAAATTCAGCAGCTTTGACCAACCAACAAGACCTTAAGAACCCCAAATCCACGGCTGAATTGGGCCACATATCACCACAATCCAGCACCAAAGGAGCTCTCTTCACAACGCGATAGAACAAACCTGGAAAGAGAAAGGTAGACGTAAAAGGACTAACATAGAAAATTCCATCAACCTTTCCGACCGAAAAAACAGCAAACAAAGAAGACGCCATAAATGACAAATAAATAAGAAGCCTCCTGACGATTCCTTCGGTGGGAATTGATGGAACCCAAACTCTGAAAACTTCCAGACCATCCACACGCTCTTTAACTAGGGCTTTACCACGATACTTTTTTGGAACATCCCCACTTGGATAATGTGGAAAACCAGCGATCACCTTGACTTTATGCCCACGCTTTTGGAGACCTAGGGCTGCATTCCAAGACCTGTTACTGGCTCCACCCATATCGGGCGGAAAATATAGACTGATGACAAGAAGATCCATTTGCGTCGTTTCTCAAGCGATCTGCTTGTACAAATCCAGCAGCCTTTCAGCGGATTTATAGTAATTCAGCTCATTCTTCACAAGCTCGACGCCCCGCTGACCACACTCATATAGCAACTTCGGGTTCTCCAAGAACTTCAGAATGCCTTTAGCAAAAGCTTCAGGATCATTTTCAGTCACTATTCCAACATGGTTCTGGCTGACAATTCTTGTCCAAGCCCCAACATCATTAGCAACGATAGGCAAACCAACCGATAGATAATCATAAAGCTTCGCAGGATAAGCCATCTTTCTAGCAATGTGAGTAGTAGACGAAATAGCGCCAACATCACAAGACTTCAAAAACTCAACGAAATCGCCCTCACTGTCAAACCAAACAAACTCTGGAGAGACACCTAAACTCTCTGAAAGCCTCATTACCTTGTTCAACTTAGCACCCTTACGAGTCAAACAAAATTTCACTGAGGAAAAACGCTTCAAAACATAGGGCATGGCTTCAACAAACAGCTCAACATTCTCCCACGGATGTAAAGTTCCAGAATGAATAACCTTCGACGGCCTCTCAACAAACTTGGCCTGATTCACGCGGGGAAAAGCCGCATTCGAAACCAGCACCACTTTATCACGAGAAACACCAAAAGCGTCTCTGACATAGCTCCTCATCTCCTCACTCACAACTGCGACTGCATCAGCAGAGAAAGCGATTTCCTTTTCCAATTCAAAAAGAGTCTGGTAAGCAGAATCACAATAATCAATTACTCCAGAAGCAACCATCTCCTCAGCCCAAATCCCATGAAAATCCGCAACCACAGGCACCCCTAATCTCTCTCCAACACCAATGCAGGCAAGCGATGCAATCTGCTGCTCTGACTGCAAAACATCCAAGTCCAATTCGCTAACAACTCCAGATATGCCCTTGCTAAGGGAAACCGCATTTCTAAGCAAGAGCGACTTCCTGCAAAACACCCTCTTAAACAGTATAGGATTGGTCATAGACTTCCTGAACAACCCATAGGCCAGATTCAGAAATCTCAATCTGCCAGCCGAAGCCGAAAGCCCGTGAACAAAAACATTGTCCTCACCAACAGAAACATTCTGATCGAAAGGCGAGATCACATGAACTTCAACACCCAAGCGACCGAGCCCTCTCAGCAACCCGCGGACTCTAACATCGGTTCCTATGCTTTGACCAAACGGCTGAGAAAGAACAAAACCAACCTTCAACATCTACAACTCAATGCTTATCCGTTTTCTGCAGAAGCCTCGAAATGGAATACAGCGTTATGGCGGTGAAAACAGCAAACAAGCCTATTATGACGAAAGCTATCGACGCCAACGCAATGTTAGTCACTATACGCTGCTCTGTAGCATAAGTCTGCAGCATCCAGACTCCAAACAACACTCCAACCGCCAAAGAGACAACACCCGGCACCCCCAGAAACAACAATGGTCTCTTCTCCATCACCAAACGCAAAATGCACGAAATCACACCCGCTCCCTGACTCAGCAAATCATGTCTAGACGTTCTTTCCAAACCAAGATAATTACAATTCACCGGAACCTCAGCAACTCGCAGACCAATCTGACTAGCTTTCAGCAAAACTTCTACACTGACACCCATACCCTTCTCAAGAAGCGATAACCCTTCCAAAGCCTTCGAACCATAAGCTCGAAAACCATGCTGAGCATCAGTTATCGCCCCATTCATGGCAATTCCTGTAAGCTTCGTTATTGCCCTAATACCCCATCGCCTAACTGCAGGAACCTCACTCTTTTGCGTCCTATCAAGAAAACGCGAGCCAATGGCAATGTCCACATCATCCTTTAAGACAGGTTTCAGCAAAACCGGAATCTCACTAGAATCATGCTGTCCATCACCATCCAACGTAACCAGCACATGCGCGTTAAGCTCCCTCGCCCTCCTAAACAAGCTCTGAATAGCCGCTCCATAACCCAAGTTCTTCTCATGACTCAGTAC
>JABAOH010103255.1_pt1 | contig 15463 bp, 13 predicted proteins | sample 7062181 | NCBI WGS metagenome assembly JABAOH01 (sample SAMN14538630, study PRJNA623070) | marine sediment metagenome | biome: marine biome [ENVO:00000428]; feature: marine pelagic biome [ENVO:01000023]; material: deep marine sediment [ENVO:00002113]; isolation source: pool of 5 deep marine...
TAAACGGCGCCCCAGTTCGGCACCGGGATCGCGTCCGGGTCCTTCTGCGCGAAGGCATAGGGCAGCAGGGGAAGCAGGATCACCAGGCCGAAGAACACGGCGACTCCCGTGAACACACGCCGCCGCGACCGCAAAGGCACACCTCGAAGTTTCCGCATGACAGTTACCTGAAGGTTTCCGCGCGCCGGCCGCAGCGCCCTCGGCTGCGACAATAGCGCATGAGCGGATGTTTATCCTGCTTTCAACACNNGAGCGCCGACGGCTCTTCACTGAGGCAGTCACGCCGCTGCGAGCGCCGCGAGGGCATTATGGGGAGAGCACACAAGCAGCATGCGCGGGCGCGGCAATGCCGGGGGCCCCTGAAGCAGGCCCCCGGCATCGACGCGAGACTTCCCGAAGACTAATTCGAGTAGCTCTTCTTCACGCCCGGCTTGTCGTAGGCCACACCCCAACCCGAGGCGAGGGAAGCACCCGACCCCCGGTAAGTGATGCGCTCGCGGTAGATGTTGGCAACCTGGTCGCCGTCTCCCGCCAGCAGGGCCTTGGTCGAGCACATCTCAGCGCACAACGGCAGCTTGCCCTCGGAGAGACGATTGCGGCCGTACTTGCGGTGCTCCTCGGCCGAGTTGTCTTCCTCCGGACCGCCGGCGCAGAACGTGCACTTGTCCATCTTGCCGCGCGAGCCGAAGGCGCTGCTCGGCGGGAACTGCGGCGCGCCGAACGGACAGGCGTAGAAGCAATAGCCGCAGCCGATGCAGATATCCTTGTCGTGCAGCACCAGCCCGTCCTCGGTGGTGTAGAAGCAGTCCACCGGACAGACCGAGGCGCACGGCGCATCGGAGCAGTGCATGCAGGCCACTGAGATCGATCGCTCGCCCGGGGTACCGTCTTCGATGGTAACCACCCGCCGGCGATTGACTCCCCAGGGAACCTCGTTCTCGTTCTTGCACGCGACGACACAAGCGTTGCACTCGATACAACGTTCGGCATCACACAAGAATTTCATTCGAGCCATGGTTCGATCTCCTCACCTCATCAAGCACGACTGATCTTGCAGAGCGAGCACTTGGTCTCCTGCATCTGCGTCACAGAGTCGTAACCGTAAGTTAGCGCCGTGTTGGCAGCCTCGCCCGCAACGAACGGAGCAGCCCCCTCCGGATACTTGCCGGTGAAATCCTCACCCTGCAGGTATCCGCCGTAGTGCATCGGCATGAACACCACGCCGGGTGCCACGCGCCGCGTGATCATGGCCATGACCTTGACCTTGGCGCCCTCGGCTCCCTCCACCCAGACCATCTGGCCGTCGCGTACGCCGGCATTGTTGGCGTCCGAAGGGTGAATCTCGGCGAACATGTTCTGCTGCAGCTCCGCCAGCCACGGATTGGACCGGGTCTCGTCCCCCCCGCCCTGGTACTCGACCAAGCGCCCGCTGGTGAGAATCAACGGGTACTCCTTGCTGTAGTCGGTGGCCTGGATGGAGGCGTAGCGCGTCGGCAGCCGGTAGTGAGCCTTGCGATCCTCGTAGGTCGGGTATTCCGCCACGAGATCACGACGGTTGGTGTACAGAGGCTCCCGGTGTACCGGGACGGGATCCGGGAACGTCCACACCACCGCGCGGGCCTTGGCATTGCCGAACGGGGCACAGCCGTGATTGATGGCTACACGCTGGATGCCGCCGGAGAGATCGGTCTTCCAGTTCTTGCCCTCCGCGTGCTGCTTCTCCTCGTCCGTGAGCTCGTCCCACCAGCCGAGCTGTTTCAGCATGTCGGCCGTGAATTCGGGATAACCGTCCTTGATATCCGAGCCTACGCTGTAGGAGCCGTCCGCCAGCAGACTCTCGCCGTTGCGCTCGACGCCGAAGCGGGCGCGGAACGTCAGACCGCCTTCGGCCACCGGCTTGCTGGTGTCGTAGAGCACCGGCGTCCCCGGGTGGCCCATCTCGGCAGTGCCCCAGCAAGGCCACGGCAGCCCGTAGTACTCGCCGTCACAGGGGCCGCCCTCGGCCTGCAGAGTGGTGACGTTGAACGTCCCCCAGTTCTGCTGCTGCTTCTGCAGGCGCTCGGGACTCTGGCCCGTGTAGCCGATCGTCCACATGCCGCGGTTGAACTCGCGCGTGATGTCTTCGATCAGCGGCTCGTCGTTGTTCACCTGGATGTTCTTGGTCAGCTCGTCGGCAAAACCGAGCTTCTTGGCGAACTTGTACATGATGGTGTGGTCGGGCAGCGACTCGAACAGCGGCTCGATGACCTTGTCGCGCCACTGCAGCGAACGGTTCGACGCGGTCACCGAACCGTAGGTCTCGAACTGCGTCGCCGCCGGCAGCAGGTACACCCCGTCGGTGCGGTCGTGCATGACCGCGCTGACCGTCGGGTGCGGATCGATCACGACCAGCATGTCCAGCTTCTCCATGGCCTGCTTCATCTCGAGGCCACGGGTCTGGCTGTTGGGGGCGTGCCCCCAGAACACCATCGCACGGACGTTGTCATTCTGCTCGATGTTGGCCTTGTCCTCGAGGACACCGTCGATCCAGCGCGAGACCGGGATGCCGCTGCTGTTCATCGGCAGTACCGGCTTGCCGCCGGACTCGGCGTAGCTCTGCTGATCGAAGCGGCCGGCCAACCACTCGTAGTCGACGCCCCACACCTTCGCCCAATGCTTCCAGGCGCCCGCGGACAGACCGTAGTAGCCCGGCAGCGAGTGGCTCAGCACGCACATGTCGGTCGCGCCCTGGACGTTGTCGTGACCGCGGAAGATGTTGGTGCCGCCGCCCTGGGTGCCCATGTTGCCGAGTGCGAGCTGGAACACGCAGTAGGCGCGGGTGTTGTTGTTGCCGATCGTGTGCTGGGTGCCGCCCATGCACCAGATGAAGGTGCCGGGTCGGTTGTCCGCCATCATCTTGGCCGCCTGGCGCACGAGCTCGGGCCGTGCGCCCGTCACGCGCTCCGTTTCCTCCGGGGTCCAGCGGGCGACCTCCTTGCGGATCTCGTCCATGCCCCAGACGCGCTGGCGGATGAACTCCTTGTCCTCCCAGCCGTTCTCGAAGATGTGCCAGAGCATGCCCCAGACGACGCCGACGTCGGTGCCGGGGCGGATGCGGACGTAGAGGTTGGCGTGCGCAGCCGTGCGCGTGAACCGCGGATCGATGACGACCAGCGGCGCCTTGGCGCGCTCGTTGGCACGGAACATGTGCAACAGCGCCACCGGATGCGCCTCGGCGGGATTGCCGCCGATGACGAGCATCGCCTTGCTGTTGTGCATGTCGTTGTAGGAGTTGGTCATCGCGCCGTAGCCCCATGTGTTGGCTACGCCCGCGACGGTGGTCGAGTGGCAGATCCGCGCCTGGTGGTCGCCGTTGTTGGTGCCCCACATGGCGTAGAACTTGCGGAACAGATACGCCTGCTCGTTGTTGTGCTTGGCCGAGCCGAGCCAGTACACCGAGTCGGGACCGGACTGCTCGCGGATCTCGAGCAGCTTGTCGCCGATCTCGTCGATGGCCTGCTCCCACGAAACGCGCTTCCACTTGCCGTTCTCGAGCTTGGTCGGATACTTCAGACGGCGCTCGCCGTGCCCGGTGTCTCTCACCGAGGCGCCCTTGGAGCAGTAGCCGCCGAGGCTGAAGGGATGGTCGAAGGCCGGCTCCTGACCGGTCCAGACGCCGTTCTCCACTTCCGCCACGATACCGCAACCGACAGAGCAGTGGTTGCACACGGAGCGAACCACCTTGTGGACCCCGCCGGAACCGGCCGACTGGGCATGGGCCTTTCTCATCATTGAAGTGGGCAGCACGCCCGCGGCGGCGACGCCGCCCAAGGTCAGCCCCGAACGGCGCAGGAACGTGCGCCGGCTGATAGCGTCGCCGGTAGCCCGGAGACGGTCGCCGACGGACGACGCTCCCTCGGTGCTGCTACAAGGCTGTTTTCTGATTAGCTTCATCGTGTGATCTCCTGGATCCTGCAAGTCGCAACAGGTGAGAGTCCAAACGCTGCGTCTACGTGCGCGCGGCTTTGTAATAATCGCGGATGTGCGGCGTCATGCGATATCCCTGAGACGCCTCTTGGGGTTTATCCTCGAGCTCGATGGGAGCGGCCACGCCTTTCGCGGCCACCGCTACCGCGGCTGCGCCCCCCGCCGTCGCCATGCCCTGCAAGAACCGGCGGCGGCTAGCGGCGGTCTTCTCGGATCCCGTCGTCTGTCGCTTCATCGTGGCCTCCTAGATTAAAATTAAACGCTCAGCGCGCTTGCTCCAAAAACGTCAACGTGACTCGGTCTGAGTCGCGACCCTACACCAGCATCGAGAAGTACTGTGACTCGATGCTCATGAACTCCTTTCCCAGGTCAGCGACGGCGCGATAGAAACGCGCGGCCTTCGCCGCCTTGAGATCGTCAAAGAACTTTCCCAGCCACGGCTCCATGTGGCGTTGAAAGAATTCACGCTGGCGCTCGAAGTCGAACGCCTCCGGCTCTGCCACGATGAGACTCATGGTCTCGCACAGCGCCGCCGCGTGATCCTCGGGTTCGTGCACGTTGTCCTGGCGCTCGATGCCCAGCAGCGCGAGATCCGCACGCAGGTCCGCGAGCGGTTTGTCGTTGAGAAAACCCGCGAGGTACCAGCTGCCATGGGGAACGAGTTCACCGCGGCCCACGCCGATGAACAGATCGTTGTACTCCTGCTCGACCTCATCGACGTCGGCACGGCCGGCCGCCTCGACGAGCGCGGCCCACGCCCCCGCCAGGGATGTCGCGGTCGCCTCGTCGCAACCGATGCCCGAGAGGTGATGGAGCAACGCCTGAGTGGGCGGCTTCGACAGGTACGCACCGAGCACAGAGTAGACGCCCGCGCGGCCGTCGTCCTCCGCCACCGGTTCGCGGCTCGCGCGATTAGCCATGGCAACCGAGGCCATAAAGACGAATGCTCTCCTCCTGGAAGCCGAAAACGCTGTTTCTCTTTCTGCGCCCAATCGCCTCTTCGGGGGGGCGCCCGTCCCCTCGAGCGCGATCAGTATAAAGATATCGGGGTATAAGAAAAATCCCAAAAAGCCTGAGGAATAGCAGGGACAATCCTGACCAAATTACTAAGGTTTGCCGCGGCGCTCCCCGACACGCCGCGCGGCCAGTCCCGCGGCGCGGACGGAACTCCCCTAATGCCCCTCTAATCAAACGCTTAGCGGGGTGATTGCGATCGGACCCTCCGCGCGGCGGGCGCTCCGGCGCCGAAAGCGGCGGCCGCTCAGGTCTTCGGCTCACGCTCGGAGACAAACATATCCTTGACCCGGCAGTCCTCGCACATCTTCAGCCGCTCGAGCGCCTGCCCCTGGAACATACGGTGCGAGCGCAGCTTTTCCTCCATGCGGGCCATCATGCTGCGCGTGGCGAACGGCTTACCGCAGGCGACGCAGCAGAAAGGCTGCTCCTCGTGGAGCACGCGTGCCCCACGACGTCGCTCGGCGTCGAAGAGGAAACGCGCGCTAAGCGTGATGGCGTTCTCGGGACAGGCGCTCTCGCACAGACCGCACTGCACGCAGTTCCACTCCGTGAAGTTGAGCTGCGGGAGGTCGATCCCGTCGGCGAGTGCCGCGGCCGGACACACCGCCACGCAGGCCATGCACAACGTGCAGGCGGCGGCGTCGACGTCGATGCGGCCGAAGGGGGCCCCGTTCGGCAACTCCACCTCGGCGGGCACATCCGACGCGTGGCGAGCGAGGTGATCGAGGGCGAGCTGTATCACCCGACGCTTGTCGTCGATGGCGGCGAACGTCGCCGGGACAGCGACCGCGCCCGGGCCGTCGTCTTCGCAACCCGCGACGATGACGTCGTCCTCGCCGCGCATCAGGCGCAGGGCGCTGCGCTCGAGACCCACGGCCTCGACGAGCGCGCCGGCGAATGCCATCTGCCGCTCGAGCTCGCCGATCACGCCTGCGGTGACCGCCGGCGTCACCAGGACGCTGACTTGTGCGGCACCGTAGGCCAGCGCGGCCAGCCAGACGTCCATCCCCACCGAGCCGACCTCTTCGGCCTGCAGCGGGACGATGTGCTCCGGCAGGCGCGCAATCACGCGGGCGAGCTGCTCGCCGCCCGACTCCCCGTCGTGGAGCAAGAGTTTCGGACCCGCGCCGCCGGCCTCGCGGTATGCGCCCAGGGCACGGCGGATGCGCTCCAGCGTCCCCGCACGGCTCGGGTAGGCGTACGCGATGGCGCCGCTCGGGCAGGCCGTGGCGCAAACGCCGATGCCATGACACAGGTAAGGGTCCACCGCGATCCTTTCCCCGATGGAGGCGATCGCGCCGGCGGGGCACACGTCCAGGCAGCGCGTGCAGCCGGTCAGACCGCGCGCCCCGTGGGCGCAGATATCGGGGTTGTAGCTGAAGTACCGCGGTTTCTCGAACTCGCCCACCATCTGCGGGATCTCGGCGAGCGCGCGGTGCAGCGCCGTCTCGTCCCCGGCCGGCGCATAGTAGCCGGGAGGTGCGAGATCGTGGCGCAGGCTCGGTGTGCGCTGCAGGTCGAGCACCAGGTCGAAGTGCTCGCGTCCGCACAGCTCGGGCGCGGGATTGAACTCGCGCTGACCGTCGCGGGCGGTGACCGCGAATTGCCCCATGTGTCCGCGGACCTCCGCGACGTCGGCCCGCACCGCCGGCGGCTCGGCGGCGGGCGTCGCGCGCGAGCCGCCGTGGCCGCTCGCCGCCACCGCCAGCACGGCGCAGCGAAGCGGACCGTCCACAGAGGCGATCACGGAGCGCGCATACGGCTCCGGCCCGATGACCAGGAGATAGCCCTCGGAACGATAGCCCACCAGGGAGGTGGGGGACGCCTCGGCGCTGGCCGCCGCCAGTGCTCGCCGGCGCGCTTTGCCGGCATCGGTGTCAGCGGGCAACGCGTGCACCGGACCCCGGGACTCGTCAGGCAAGGCGGTCGGCTCGCTCATGCATGCGCCTCCGCCCAGGAGCGGGGAGGTGTGCTAACCATGCTCGCGCGTCCCGGACTCGGGCTCGTCGTCATCTCCTCGCTCCCCTCCTTCCCGGTCCGCGTCAACCGCTTGGTCTTCGGCATCGCCCGCGTCTGCGACGACATCCTGCGGTGCGCCCGCAGCCTCGGTCTGCGCCGCGAGCGGCGCCTCGGTCCGAGTCTCGGCGTCGGCGTCGTCCACGAGGAGCTCGCGCGCCTTCGCCGCCTGGCGCTCGGCGTGGTACTTCATATCCGCGGTGACGATTTTGCCGAGCGGCTCGAAGATCCGGAAATCCTCATCGTAATCGTTGAGCCCGTCCCTGATGTTGAACTGCGGCAGACGGAAGAGCCGGCGCAACGCCATGCGGCGCAGATCCTCGCTCACCCCCGGGGACAGAAACCCGGTGTAGTCACTTTCCTCGTCGAGCGACTCCAGCGGCGGCATATCGGCATCGGTCTTGACGGGCGCCGCATCGGCCTCGGCGCCGGGCGCCGCCGCGCCCGCATCGCGCTCCCGATCCCCGGCACCGCGCTCCTCGCCGACGCCGTCGGCATCCGCTTGCCGAGGCTCGAGCGCCGACTTGCGCCGCGACCATCGAGCGTAGAAGCCCTCCTCGGGCTCATCCGCCTCGACGTCGCGTCGACCGTTGTTGATCACCTTTCTCACTGCCGCTGTCCGGGACCGGCATCAACTCCGCTTGCGCTTGCGCTTCTTCTCCGGGACATAGTTCTCCAGCACATAGCGCTCGACCCACAGGTATACCTCACGCGGAATCGGCAGCCTGAACACCAGGTCGTCGACCTCCATGTGGGAGCTTGCCTCGTCATAGCTCAGGGAGACGAGAAAAGGCGCCACCTCGCCGTCGTCCTCCTGTCGGCAGATCACGAAAACGCTCGGCTTGTCGCCGAGAAGGTTGAAGTAGTAGCTCTCGGCCTCGTCGCGGTACAGCTCTACCGCGAACCCCGTCCAGACGAACTGATCGGTGTTCTCGTCAACGACGATGTGGGAGCGGCTCACACCGTGTCCGGACAGTCGCTCGCCGGCGACGATGCCGACCGCCTCCCAGTGCTCTGAGAGCCAGCGATTGCCGCTGACCTTGCGTCGCTCCATGACCACGGAGACGGGCACACGGGTACGGTCGGCGAATGCCGATTCGGGTTGCACGGCCATATCAACACATTACCGTATTGCGATAAACTGGGCAATTGAGCGATACCGGCCGGCAACGGGGAGCGCGAGCACTGCGCGCCGGCCGGCGAAGGCCGCGTCCCGGGCACGGAAATTTCCATGGCGAAGCAACAGTCGATCTCAACGCCGCGCATGACCGACGCGGGCCTGCGTCCCACGCATCCCGTGGTGGCGGTGGACGAGCACGGGGATAGCCGCGACATGCGCGTCGCCGGGGAGTTCCCGCTCACCATCAAGGTCGACGACCGCGAGGTCGTCACCCTGATGACGCTGGGCACGCACCCCGAGACGCTCACCCTCGGCTACCTGCGCACGCAGCGCCTGATCGAGAGCCTGGAGGAGATCGAGGCCGTGGAGGTCGACTGGGACCGCGAGCTGGCGGCCGTCTCGACCCGTCGGGGCCAGGGCATCGTCGATTGGCAGGAGAAGCTCTCACGGCGCACGGTGACGACGGGATGCGGCCAGGGCACGGTGTTCAGCTGCACGCTGGACAAGCTCTACGACGTCAAGCTGCCGCAGCCCCGGGTGAAGCAGTCTATGCTCTATGCCCTGCTGAAGAACATCAACCAGCACAACGAAATCTACAAGCAGGCGGGAGCCGTGCACGGCTGTGCGCTGTGCCGGGATACGGAGATACTGATGTTCGTCGAAGACGTCGGTCGCCACAACGCCGCGGACACCATCGCGGGCCGTATGTGGCTCGACCGGCTGGAAGGGGCCGACAAGATTTTCTACACCACCGGCCGGCTGACTTCCGAGATCGTCATGAAGGTCGCCCACATGGGCATCCCCGTGCTGCTGTCGCGTTCGGGGGTGACCTACATGGGTCTCGAACTCGCCCGGGATCTCGGCGTCACCATGATCGCCCGCGCCAAGGGCAATCACTTTCTCGTCTACAACGGCGTCGACAACGTGGTCTTCGATGCTCAGCCGCTGCGACGAGCCAGGCTCGCCGGCACGACAACGTCGGCGTGAGCGCGGGCGAGGCCCGCTCCCGGGCAGCGCCTGCAGACACCAACGCGCCAGCTCACTCCAGAGCGATGACGTCGTCGATGGTCACATCGATACCGGCCGCGGGCACCTCAAGTCGCACCTGGGCCTTGAGCTTCTCGCTGCCGCTGAGCCTGCCCGACTCCACCCCTTCCCTAACGGCCTTCTCGATTTCGCGCTGGGAGTGCACACCCACCTTCTTCAGAAACTTGCGTACCTGGATGTTGAAAACGTCTTCGTCCATTGTTCATCTCCCCGGAGATTGTCTTCGCTTACCGCGGCGAAATGCCATGCGGCGCACGCACCCCACCCCCGCAGCGCCCCGCTTGCGGGCGGGCGCCTCCAGCGGCATTTTAGCAAGCGGGTCCACGCTTGCACCCATGCGGCCTTTCACGCACCATTCGGCGCGCCGGTCGTGCGTGGCGAAACCCGGCCGTTGACGACGCCGTCCCCGCGGCCGGTGCGGCGCACGTCCACCCTAGCGCGGCCATACCTGACGCCATGAGCACCGCCTCGACGCCCGCTGACTGTTTCGACCCGCGTCTCGGGCTGATGCCCCTCGCCGAGGCGCGCAGACGCGTTCTCGAGAGCGTGACCCCGGTGGCCGAGGTCGAAATGCTCGCGCTCGACGTCGCCCTGGACCGGGTGCTGGCCGGCGAGCTCGTGTCGCCCATGGACGTGCCGCCTCACACGAACGCCGCCATGGACGGCTTCGCCGTCGCCGGCGGCAGTCTGCCGAGCCAGGGCACCCGTTCCTATCGGCTCGTCGGCACCGCCCTCGCCGGCGCACCGTACCGCGGCGCCGTCGGCGAGGGCGAGACCGTGCGGGTCATGACCGGCGCCGTGATGCCGGCAGGCACCGACACGGTGGTCATCCAGGAAAACGTCGAGCAGAGCGACCGTGCCGTCGTCGTCCCCGCCGCGGTGCGTCCCGGCGAAAACGTCCGCGACGCCGGCGAGGACATCCGCGCCGGCAGCACGGTGCTCGGCGCCGGCACGGTGCTGGGCCCGGCGGAGCTGGGTGTCATTGCCTCGCTCGGCTTGGCCCAGGTCGGCGTGCGGCGCCGCGTCAGGGTCGGCGTGTTCTCCACCGGCGACGAGCTGCGCGCCCCCGGCGAGCCGCTGGAGCGCGGCATGATCTACGACAGCAACCGCCAGGTGATCAAGGCGATGCTGCGCCGCCTCGGCGCCGGCGTGGAGGACATGGGCGTCATCCGCGATCGCCGCGAGGACGTGATGTCGGCGCTGGAACGGGCGCGGGCAGGCGTCGACGTTATCATCACCAGCGGCGGCGTCTCCACGGGAACCGCCGACTACGTGACCGACGCGTTGCGCCGCCTCGGAGAGATCGACGTGTGGCGCATCGCCATCCGACCCGGCCGCCCCTTCGCCCACGGCCTCCTGGGCGACACCCTGTTCTTCGGCCTGCCGGGCAACCCGGTGGCCGTGATGGTGACCTTTTATCAGCTTGTGCAGCCGGCTCTGAGGCGCCTGATGGGACAGGCGAACATCGATCCGGTGCCGCTCGTGCAGGCCCGCACGCTGTCGCGGTTGCGCAAGCGCCCCCACCGCACGGAGGTCTACCGCGGCATCCTGGAGCGCGACGCGAGCGGCGCCGTGACCGTGCGCAGCACGGGCAGTCAGGGCTCCGGAGTCCTGAGCAGCATGAGTGCTGCCAACTGTTTCGTCATCCTTCCGGACGACGCCGCTTCGGTGGAGGTCGGCGCCGTCGTCGACGTGCAACCCTTCGACGGCATCGTGTAAAGCGCGGCCGCGTTGCGGGCGGGATCGGCGCCCCTCACACGGCGGCGTCGGCGCCGAGCACGGCGTGGCGAAAACGGTCCTTGAGGTAGGCGCCGTCCTTGGGCGGCAGGGCGAACGGCAGATCCTCCGCCCGCACCTTGATGTTGCAGAAGAACAACCCGTCGTGCGCACGCCACTGCGCCAGCGCCTGCTCCAGTTCCTCCTGGCTGCGCACGAGCGCCACGCGGGCAAAGCCGCACGCCGCCGCCACGGCCTCAAGCTCCGTGCCGTAGGCCGTGTGCGTCACCTGCATCCCGGTCTCGCCATAGCGCTCGTTATCGAGCACGACGATGGCGAGGTTGGGCGGGCCCTGCACCGCGACGGTAGCGAGGCCGCCGAGGCCCATCAGCATCTCTCCATCCCCCGTCACCACGAGAACCCGCCTGCGCGGTTGCGCCAGCGCGAGTCCCAGGCCCACCATGCAGGCGCCCCCCATCGCGCCCCACATGGGGAAATTGCAGGCATGGTCGCCGGCTGCGGTCACGTCCCATGCGGCGGCGCCCAGCCCCGCAATCACCAGCAAGTCCTCGCGCTGTGCCACCAGGGCCCGCACCACCTCGCGCCGCGACAGCGGGTAGCGCTCGCTGCGTGTGAGATCCGTCATGATCAACGACCGAACGTCTTGGCGCCGAGCAAACGCTGGGACAACAGCACCGCGTTAGCCGACTGGGTGTGGAACGTCATGCGCGCCGCCGCGCTCACCACCTCCGCCACCGACGCCGGCTCCTCGGCCCGGTGCACGATGACGTCGGCCAGCTGCAGAGCGCTCGCCGTGGCCTGCCCCATGGGCAGCTGCCAGGGGTTGAACTCACCCCACTGGCCGCGCATCGTCACCAGCATGAGCAGCGGGAAGCGGCATGCGCGTGTGAAGCCCAGCATGTTGATGCAGTTGCCGACGCCGCTGCTCTGCATGAGCAGCGCGCCGCGCCGACCCCCAAGCCATGCTCCCGCCAGCAAGGCGACGCCCTCCTCCTCGGTTGTCAGCGGCACCGCCGTCACGCTTTCGCCGCGACGGCATAAATCGATCAGGCGCGTGTGTCCCGCATCGGGAACGTAGGCCACCTGGGCGACCTCCTGCGCGAGCAAGACCTCGTATACCTTCTCGGGCCAGTCCATCGCGCCCTCCCCGGGAGTTGTCACGCGAGCGCAACGCGGCGAGTCACCACGCCCACGGCCTCGGTGCGTCGAGAGATGCCACGCCCACGGGCCTGTCCGCGGCCACCCCCCGCGCTCGTCCAGCCGGTGCGCAATGCGCCTCGCCGCTGCCCCGCGAGCACGGCCACGCGCCGCGGCCACTGCGCGCAGCCGCTCAACCACCCAGCGACAAGCCTTCTAAACGGGTACGGCGACGGGACCTTTCACGGGGCTCGGCCTGGAAATCGTCTCCAGCGATACCGTGGGGCTCACCGCCACGCCCTGAGCATAGTCTACACCGACCCGCCGCAGGTCCCGCAGCACGCGATCGCTGTCGGCCCATTCCGCGATCGTCTTGAGGCCGAGGGTGTGACCGACCTGGTTGATGACCGCCGTCATCGAGCGTTGCAGGGATTCATCCGACATGCCGCGCACAAAGCTGCCGTCGATCTTGAGATAGTCAACGGGCAGGTGCTTGAGATAGGCGAACGAGGACACACCCGTACCGAAGTCATCGAGCGCGAAGCGACAGCCCGCACGTCTGAGCGCCGCGATCCCTCGAGCCGCATCGGTCAGATTGCGTATGGCCGCGGTCTCGGTTATCTCGAAGCACACCGCCGCCGGCGACACCGCCCAGTGACCGAGCCGGTCCCTGATGTGATCGAGCAACCTGCCATCGCCGAGGGAGGTTCCCGATATGTTGATCGAGAAGCGAACGTCGGGCGAGCCACCGCAGTGCTGAGCGTGAAGTCGCAGCGCCGCGTCAATCACCCATTTGTCGACCGCAGTGATCTGACCCCGCTCTTCCTCCTGTCGGATCAGTCCGTGCGCCGAGCCGACCTGCCCATCGTCATCGACGACCTTCAGCAAGAGCTCGTACCAGCGCCTGCCCTCTTCACGATTGCGCAAAGAGTGGATAGGCTGAGCGAACAGACGCAGGCGAGCCTGCTTCACGAGACGCGAGAAATCCATGCTGAGAACCCGTTCGTCGTGCAGCACGGCCGCGGGGTTCTGCGGCCAGCGGTGCACGTGCACGCGGGCGCCCCCCTCGTGCTTGGCGCGATAGCAGGCCGCATCGGCACAGGCGAGCAACCGGTCCGCCGCGACACAGTCCGGGCCGAGGGAGACCAGCCCCGCGCTGAGCCCCACGTCGAGGCGACGCTGCCGCCAGACGAAAGGACGTGCGCACCATGCGGCAACGAGCCGTCGAGCGATCGCCACGCCTTGCTCCTCGGCACAGTTCTCGAGCAGCAGAGCGAACTCGTCCCCGCCGAGGCGCGCAAGCGTGTCGCGCGCGCGGATCTTCCCCCTCAGCCAGCCCGCCAGTTCGCGCAGCAGGCGGTCGCCGGCGTCGTGTCCGTGGCAGTCGTTCACCTGCTTCAAACGATCGAGATCGAGATAGCACAGCACGTGCTCGCGCCCGTGCCGGCGAGCGCTCTCCACCGCCCGTCGCAGACGTTGCTCTAGAACGGTCCGGTTGACGACACCGGTGAGGGCGTCATGACTGGCGTGAAATGCCAGCGTCCTGGCCGTCGACTGCGCGCGCGTGATGTCCCGGCCGCTGCCCCGGTAGCCGCGGAACACGCCCCGCTCGTCGAAAACGGGTATGCCGCTGATGGAATCCGTCTTGACGGTGCCGTCGGCCGCAACCCGCTCCAGACGAAGATCATCAAAGCCACGTCGCGACTCCATCGTCTGCTGGTGCAAGGCGCACCTGCCGGCATCGACGCCGAGCGCCGGCAGGCACTCCACGGGCATGCGCCCGATGACGGCCTCGCCTGCGATACCCGTAACGCTCTCGTAGCGCTCGGAAACGTAGCTGTACCTGAGATCGGCGTCGGTTTCCCAGAACCAGTCGGCGGCCGTCTGCGCGAAATGCCGGAATCGTTCCTCGCTCTCGCGCAGGATCCGCCGCGCGCGTGCGCGTTCGATCGCGATGGCGGCAAGATAGGTGGTGCGCTGAATGAACTGGCTCTCCGCGGGACGGGGAGAACGCTGCTCGCGCACGTACAACGCCAGGCGGCCGAGGTCTTCCCCGCGAGGCGACGTGATCGGCAGCGACCAGCAGGTGGTGATGCCGAGCTCCCGCGCCGCCTCCCGATAAGGCGTCCCGGCGCCCTCCTCCTCGATGTGAGCGACCGCAATGACCTTTGCAGGCCGGTCGACGTCTGCGCGCGGACCCGCGACCACCTCATCGGGCAGGCGATGCCCCACTGAGCCGCCAAACAGGGGCGAGCTCGGGGCCGAGCCCACACACCGCTCGCGCCCGTCGGCGTCGACGAAGCGAATGAAGCTCACCACATCGGGGTACAGTCTCTCGACCCCCTGGACAAGGGCATCGAGCGTCGGCTCGAGCTCCGCCTCGGCGGCAACCATGCCGAGCACGGTGCGCTCCCACGCTAACGTCGCCTCCGCACGTTCACGCTGGGCGATGTCCTGTCGCAGCCGGCGGTTGGACGATTCCAGCTGCGACGCCAACGCGCTGTTGTCGAACTGAAGCTCCAGTGCGCACGTCAACAATCCGTTGAGTCTTCTCGCAGCGAGACACATGGCGGCGACGAACGCGCAGGTCAAAAGGGCGAGGACGAAGACGGGCATTTCGCTTTCGAAAACGAACCAGCCGAGCAGCGGCAAGGCGACGCCGAGCACATAGCCGACGTAGGCGCGCAACACACTGGCGAGATACGCGATCGCGCAGGCCGACATCGCCGCGACGATGAGCAGAACCAGAGTACGGTGCTCACCGGAGCTCAGCGAAGCGAAGACCGACCCGCCGACCCCCCAGGCGAGACCGGTAATGGCCGCTGTGTGGACATATCGCCTCGACCACGAAACGGAATTCGATTCGGCGTCGGGCGCCGAGCGGTAGCGGCGCAGCAACCCGTAGCGACCGGCGATGATGAGCAACAGGATCGACAGCCATGCGAGCACGGTCGCCGTGGGCACCCGCCCGTAAACGGCCGCGCCCAGCAACAACGCCACTCCAACGGTGGTCGCAAGCCCCGCCGGCGCATGACGGTAAAGCATCTTTACCTTCTCCGCCTCGACCCAGCGCTTCCGCGCCGCGGCCGTTGGCGGTTCGCACTCGAGCGGACCGCGCCGCGAGCGGGGCCCGAGGCCGCCGGCTGAGATCGAACGCGTGCGTCTTGTCACTTTTGCTATCGGGTGCTACGCAAACACGGCGCCCCCGGGCATCGCCCCGGGCCGCGCGCCTCGCAGCGCATACGCTGCCTTTGCCTCAGTACTCAGCCTAGTCGGGCGTCTCGAAACGCTCTAGTCGCCGCGGCCGGCCACGGATGCGCGTCATGAATCGGCGGACCAAGCGGCGCTCGCGTCGGCGACCGGCACCCTGCGACGCAGACAGCGTCGCAGCTCGGCGGATCGTCGCGACGCCGAGCCACGCAT
>JABAOH010174867.1_pt1 | contig 15462 bp, 11 predicted proteins | sample 7062181 | NCBI WGS metagenome assembly JABAOH01 (sample SAMN14538630, study PRJNA623070) | marine sediment metagenome | biome: marine biome [ENVO:00000428]; feature: marine pelagic biome [ENVO:01000023]; material: deep marine sediment [ENVO:00002113]; isolation source: pool of 5 deep marine...
AAAATCAAGCGGTTAGTGGTGTGCCCAACTCAGCGACTCCGATTGGGAAGCTGATGTCCTACCATTGAACGACACCCGCTTTTCATGCAATTACGCCTCACTTGGGCCTGGCGAGACATAAAGCCCGGACTCCCGGAATATTAAGCGATTCCGAGGTGCGGAGAAAAGTGACTCCTCGCAGTCGTACCCGCCTACTTTCGCACGCGGCGATGGCAGGATTTCAGTCAATGAAGGTCAATCCCGCTAAACCGGGCAGGACCGGGATCGACCTCCTGCCGACGTGTATCAAAACTGCTTGCCGTAGCGCGAGCGAATGAGGAGAATTTTTGCATTGTGCGGGCTGACGATATACCGATCATAAAGCCAGGTCATTGGTTTTCGCTGGGGTCAAAATGAGCGGATTATTCGGGGCAACGAGACGCATGCGCATACGGCGCATCGTCATCTTTGTGGCAATCTGCGCTTTGCTCGCATTCCGAGCCACCAGTGGTCCTCCGCTCGAGCCCTGGCATACCAGTCACCTGTCGGAGGATTTCACTGCGCGCGACGCAGCAGAGATCCGCACATTCGACGACTACCTGGCGCTCGAAGAACGGCTTTTCGAGCAACTTCGAGACGAAGTTTACGCAGAAACACAAACCGGGCCGGATTTCGCAATCTGGCGCTACAGCAGCGGCAGCGCTGCCGATCCCCGAACGAGGCAACCGGATTTCAACCGGAGTTTCGAACTACCTGCTGATAATCCTCGTGGCGGTGTGCTGCTCCTGCACGGAATGTCGGATTCACCCTATAGCCTTCGCGAACTCGGAGAGTCTCTGCACGCGCGCGGTTACCAGGTAATAGGCTTACGCCTTCCCGGGCATGGCACTGCCCCTTCCGGGCTCAGGTGGGTGCGCTGGCAGGACATGGCTGCAGCCGTTCAGCTGAGCACGATGCACCTAGCGGCACAAGTCGGGGACAAACCTGTTCACGTCGTCGGCTATTCTACAGGCGCGTCACTGGCCATAAACATGACACTGGATTCGCTTGACGACGACAGGCTGACGACGCCGGCCAGCCTCGTACTGGTGTCTCCTGCGATCGGAGTCACGCGGCTCGCGGCGTTGGCGAGCGTCAAAGCAGCGATCGGGCGAATCCCCGGACTGGGACGACTTGCGTGGACGGAAATCGTCCCCGAATTCGATCCTTACAAGTACAACTCCTTTACCGCCAATGCTGGCGCGCAGGTTCATGAACTGACTCGAAGGGTCTCACGCCGAATCTCCGAACTCGTCGATTCGGGGCGCGGAGACCACATGCCGCCTATTCTTACCTTCAAGTCAACGGTTGATGCGACCGTGTCCACATCCGCGGTCATTGATCGCCTGCTCAAGCCGCTACCTGTAAACGGCAACGAGCTGGTGCTGTTCGATATTAACCGCAACGCCGTCAATTCGGTGTTGATCATTGCCGATCCGGGTCCCCTGACCAATCGTTTGACAGCCGACGCGAGCTTGCCGTTTGCAGTGACGCTGATCGGCAACAGAGACGCGCACAGCAGCGCAATTGTGGCTCGTCATAAACCGCCGTTTTCATCAAGCTTCGACAATGCGGAGTCGTTGGGACTGGAATGGCCGCGAGCGGTGCTGTCCCTGTCACATGTCGCATTGCCGATTTCTCCCGGAGATCCGCTGTATGGCGAAGTTCCGCCCGAGGATAAGAGCGCTCTTTACCTTGGTCAGATTGCCATCCGTGGTGAACGCGGTCTGATGCGGATTTCCAGCGACTGGTTGCTCAGGCTGCGGTACAACCCGTTTTACACGGTGCTCGAAACCCGGGTCTTTGAGTGGCTGGAACAGGACTTCGGCAAGCCCGGCCTGGCAACGGTGAAGTAGGCCGCAACACTGGCGGGAGATGCGCGAGAGGCCTCGCGCCTCTAGCAGATTAATCGAGGGCGATGCCCCGCAGTCTCAGTGCATTACTCACTACCGAAACAGAAGACAGGCTCATTGCAGCGGCCGCGAACATCGGCGAGATAAGAATACCGAACCAGGGAAAAAGGGCGCCGGCAGCCACGGGAACCCCGGACGCGTTGTAGACCAGCGCGAAGAACAGATTCTGCTTGATATTCCGCATCGTCGCTCGCGCCAGGCGGCGGGCACGGACGATGCCGTTGAGGTCTCCCTTGACCAGCGTCAAGCCGGCACTTTCGATCGCCACGTCGGCGCCCGTCCCCATCGCGATTCCGACATCGGCCTGGGCGAGCGCCGGGGCGTCGTTGACGCCATCGCCGGCCATCGCGACCTTGCGCCCCTCTGCCTGCAGCCCCGCGATGATGCGCGCCTTGTCCCGGGGCAAAACGTCAGCGCGGATCTCATCGATGCCGAGTTCGGCTGCCACCGCCCGTGCGGTCCGCTCGTTGTCGCCGGTCGCCATGACAATTTGCAGGCCTGCCGCGTGCAGCGCAGCGAGTGCCTCGGCCGTAGTCTCTTTGACCGGGTCCGCAACTGCCACCAGGCCCGCAACCTCGTTTTCGACGATGACAAACATCACTGTCTCACCCGCATCACGCCTGCGATTTGCAGTTTCCGCGAGGGCGCCCGCATCGAGCCCGAGGTCCGACAGCAACCTGGCATTGCCGAGCGCGACGCGCTTATCGTCGACGACCCCCGTCACGCCTTTGCCCGTCACCGCTTCAAAATCCGTTGCTTTCGCCAAGTCAACGCCGCGGTCGATGGCACCGGCAACGATCGCCTCGGCCAATGGATGCTCGGAGCCGCGCTCGAGACTGGCCGCAAGCCGCAGAACCTCTATCTCATCATGCCCTGTCGTCGGTAACACGGCGACAAGCTCGGGTTTGCCCACGGTCAACGTGCCCGTCTTGTCGATGATCAGCGTATCGACCTTGGCAAAGCTTTCGAGGGCCTCCGCGTTCTTGATCAGCACACCGGCCTGTGCGCCGCGACCGGCGGCCGTCATGATCGACATGGGCGTCGCAAGGCCGAGAGCACAGGGGCACGCGATGATCAACACCGCCACCGCGTTAACCAGCGCATACGAAAGCGACGGTGCGGGTCCCCAGATCGCCCACGCGGCAAATGCGAGTACGGCAATCGAGATCACCGCGGGAACAAATATGCCGGCGACGGAATCGGCGAGATTCTGAATCGGGGCGCGGCTGCGTTGCGCAGTCGCGACCATCTCGACGATCTGGCTCAGCATCGTGTCGGCGCCAACGCGCCTGGCCTCGATGACCAGGCTGCCGGTACCGTTTATCGTGGCGCCCGTTACGTCGTCGCCCGCGACCTTTTCGACGGGGATCGGCTCACCCGAGATCATCGATTCGTCGATCGACGAGCGACCCTCGACGACGATGCCGTCAACGGGCACCTTGTCGCCGGGACGGACCCGCAGGCGATTGCCGACTTCCACGTCCTCCAGCGGGATCTCCTCCTCGCTGCCGTCCGGCCTGATGATGCGAGCGGTCTTGGCGGCGAGGTCCAGGAGCGCGCGGAGCGCCGCTCCCGTACGTTCACGCGCACCCAGCTCCATCACCTGCCCGAGCAGCACGAGGACGACAATGACCGCGCCTGCCTCGAAATAGACGCCGACGTTGCCGTGCTCGTCCCTGAATCCCTCGGGAAAGATTCCGGGGGCCAGTACCGCAACGACGCTGAAAAGATAGGCTGAACCGACCCCTATCGCGATCAATGTGAACATGTTCAGGTTGCGCGTCACGAGCGAGTCATAACCGCGTTTNNGTCATAACCGCGTTTTAAGAACGGCCAGCCAGCCCAGAGAACAACCGGCGTTCCCAGTGCCAGTTCGACCCAGAGCGCCGGGCGCTCGCCCAGCATGTCGCGCAGGAAGCCGAGCCCGACCAGGGGTCCCATCGACAGGATGAGCAACGGAATGGTCAAAACCGCCCCTGTCCAGAAGCGGCGCTTGAAATCGATCAGTTCCGGATTCGGGCCCTCGTCGCCCGTGGGCACGCCCTTGGGCTCGAGCGCCATGCCGCAGATCGGGCAGCTGCCGGGCCCCACTTGTTCGATTTCGGGATGCATCGGGCAGGTAAATATGGTTCCTGCCGGGGCCTCCTCGGCCGCGCGCCTGTGCGCTCCGGAGAGGTAATGTTCGGGATCGGCCGCAAATTTGTCGCAACAACCCTGGCTGCAGAAGTGGAACCGTTCTCCCTCATGCTCATGGACTGGCTTGCCGGCCGTTGTATCGACAGTCATGCCGCAGACAGGGTCGATTGCCGCTCGACTAGCGGTAGTTTCCGTGGCCTGACCGTGGCAATCCGAGTGTTCTTGAGAAACCATGGCTTTACTCCTCCAGCGCGCCGAATATAGCTCGCTTGTCTCGCTGGCAGCAAAGGATCATTCCTGCTTGCCTTCCCGCCCGGCTTGCAGCCGGTCAGGAATGGGTATGCCGGCAACGACGCTTCTGTAACGCGTCCGCATGTCTCAGCCTGCATGACAAAGGGGTAATGGGACGCCCGACGGAATGGAATCAGGCGCCACGCTCAGCTCGACCCCGTTACCGGTGCCGTCGCTGGTCATCACTCGACCGGAGCCCTCACACGGGTCCTTTTGTGAGCTTAAAACTGAGCAACCACAGAAAGACGCCTGGAACCGCCTGGCAAGCGCCAGGAAAGATGATCAGCTGAGCGACCCCGCCCGTATTCCGCTTCAGTACCAGCGCCCGAACTTGAAGCGCAACGTCAACTGCAGTTGCGACTCGGACTTGCGCGTGTCGAGGTCGAAGTAGCTCCAGGCCGGGCGCTCGGTAAAGATCCGCATCCACTCCGCGGCGAGCGTGACATTCGGACTCTGCGCGAACTGGTATGACAGGGTCCATGCATGGCCGCGCTCCGAATTCTCATCGAGCGGCGTCGTATCGGCCTCGGACATTTCGAAATGGTCGTACCGCGCCGTAATTCGATGCCGGTCGAACGCGCGTGTTAGCAGGACATAGTTGGAGAGAAAGGTAACGTCGACCGAATAGACGCCGTTTCTGAATCTGCCCCACGCCGTAAAGCCGTCGAGCCACTGCGCCATGAGGCCGACATCACCGGGCAGTGTCGCCTGCATGCCGACATGGTCGAAGTAAGTCCACCAGGCAAACTGGTTGTCTTCCAATCCCTGTGGGTCTGCGAGGTTGTCGTAGTGCATGGCTCGCAGCTGGAAGCGATCGCCGTATCGCCATTCGGCGTTGATGTAGTAGCCCGGCTCTTCGTCGATCTCGAGCAGCGGCGTAATGAACGGGTCCTGCTCATCCCACCAGTTGCCCGGCTGGATCCTCGGTATCGGCGGCAGAGGAATCTCGTCGCTGAAACGCGACTGGCGATCATGGATCGACCAGCCCTTCCACGCGATCAAACCACCGGCTGGGTCATTGCCTTCGAAAATTGCGGCATGCAGTGAAACCGTATGCGCACCGCCAAATGACTGCAGTCGCCTCGAGAACGAAAACTCGACGCCGACCGAGCGCAACTCCTCTCCGACCCAGGTATTGATCGCGGAGGGACTGATCGAATACGGACTGCTCCAGCCGGGGCCGGTGTTCTCGAAAGATATGCGCGGATAAAAAACGCCGGCCTTGACACGATACCGATTGGCCGAGTTCGGCACCGGCCGCCACTCGAGGTAAGCCTCGGTCGCGTCGACCGTCGGCCCGTGATCGTCGTCGTAGGCTTCGAGAACGACATGGGCCTTGACGGTGTCGGCCACCATGCTTTCGATATCCACGTAACCGCGGGTCAACCCGATGCCATCATTCTCCGGGTCATAGCGCAGTTTTCCGGCCGATCCATCCAGCCAGGATGGATGCCCGGAGGCTTTGATCAGGCTGATGTCCAGCCCCATATCCACCCGGGACGTGGCGCCCTCGCCCTGCGCCTTCGAGACGACAGGAGCCAGGACGAAAACCAGCGTCGCGGCCAGCGCGGCGCCGGCGGACCATCCTCTCTCCGGGCTGAGGTGTGCATTTAACATATGGAACGAGTCTAATTGTCGCAACGCCCACCCGCCGTGACTCGGCGCACAAACCGGACCCCGCGGCCAGCCGCGGACGCGAGCCAATACGCTCTTCGATTCAGGGGTCGCCGCAGCCGGAAAAACGAAAAGGCCACCCACCGTCAATTCCCGTCCCGGGAGCGGAATATTACATCAGTGATATAGAATGAGTCCGTCGCTCGCCGCGAGCGAGCGTCGCGTTTCGGCCGGAGGCAATATGCTGATTTTCGTTACCGCGATCACCGTCGCACTCGTCGTGTCTTTCCTGTGCTCGATTTTCGAGTCGGTTTTGTTGTCGCTCACACGGCCACAGGTCGAATTGATGGTATCCCGCAAGAAACCGGGTGGTCGGCTGCTGGCCGCTTTCAAGAACAACATGGATATCCCTATCGCCGCCATCCTGATCTTGAACACCGCTGCGCATACTATCGGCACGGCGGTCGCCGGCGCGAGTTACTCCAGCGTGTTCGACCCGGCAACGCTGTGGATCTTCTCGATCGTCTTTACGCTGGCCGTCCTGTTGTTCACGGAGATCATCCCGAAAACGCTCGGCGTCGCCTATGCAAAGGCGCTCGCGACACCGGTGGCCTTCGGGGTCAACTTTTTGACCGTCGTACTGAGACCGCTCTTGTGGATCAGCGAACGCATTTCCCGGGCGTTTCGCGGCGACGCCGAGTTGCCCGTCACATCGATGGACGAGATCCGCCTGATGGCGGTGCTCGGCCGCAGCGAAGGTGTCGTCGGTGACCAGGCAGCCGATATGATCGTCGGCGCAACGCAATTAAGACATCTCGACGCACACGACATCATATTGCCGCGTGAGGAAGTCATTTTTCTCACCACCGACATGGATCGCGCCACCGTCTTGTCAATAGTTCGCGATTCCGGACACAGCCGTTTCCCGCTCTCGCCGACCTCTGACCTCGGTGACGCACACGGCGTGGTGCTGGCGAAAGACCTCCTGGTGTGGATGCTCGAGAACGACGCTCCCGTCATCGACTGGGACTCGCTTCGCAAAGAGCCGCTGGTCGTGCCGGACAGCGCGGCAGTGCCGCAGCTGCTGCGCAATTACCAGGAGGCGCAGCGCCACCTGGCGATCGTCGTGGACGAGTACGGCAGCGTCGGCGGGATCGTAACGCTCGAGGACGTACTGGAGGAGGTCGTCGGCGACATCCGTGACGAAAGCGATCGACCGGCGGACGATATTCACGAACAGGCCGACGGCTCTGTCGTCGTCAAGGGGCATGTGGACCTTCGCCGGCTAAGTGAAAAACTCGGCATTTCCTGGCGACCGACTGAAGAGGTCGCGACGATCGGTGGCCTGGTGACGGAAACGCTCGAACGCATCCCCGTGCGTGGCGACAGGATCGCCTGGAACGGCTATGACGTCGAAGTGCTGCGCGCAGACCGGCGCCGCGCACGTCTGCTCGAGGTAAAACCGCGCAAGAAGGATGCGCCGTAGCGCCAGCGCGACGCGATATACCGGTTTGTGCCTCGTCCACGGTTTTGCGCTGCCGAGTCCGCGTCGAGCGGATACTCGCAAGCGTGGCGCAAGCCGTTACAATGCGTCCTGCACGACCGAGGGTAAGGGGGAATACCCATGACTGACATGGACAATCGTGTCGATACAAGACTTGTCTACGCGCACAGTATCGCCGCGCTCGTCACGCTCCTGATCGCCGTCTGTTTCGGCATCCTGGTGTCGCTGCAGTTCATCGCACCGGACATCACCGGCGGCTCGCTGCCACTGGGCTGGGGCCGCCTGCGTTACGCGCATACGCAGGGCATCATGCTCGGCTGGCTGGGCAATGCCTTCCTCGCGTTCCTGTATCACGCGGTACCCATTCTGACCGGCCGCCGGGTCACGAGCAGGACGCTCGGCTTCTGGATGTTCGCCATCTGGAACTTCGCCGTCATGGCGCCAGGCTGGATTCTCGTGCTGGCGGGCGTCAGTCAGCCGCTCGAGTGGGCCGAGTTCCCGCTGGTGGTCGACTTTTTCATCGTGCTCGCACTGCTGCTTGCCGCCGTACAGTTCCTGCCGCCGTTCTTCCAAAAGGGTCTCGACAAGCTTTACGTGTCCAGCTGGTACATCATCGGCTCGCTCGTGTTCACGCTGCTTGCGTTCCCGATGGGCAACATCGCACCGGAATTCGTGCCCGGCGCCGCCGGCGCCGCCATCAGCGGCCTGTGGATTCACGACGCCGTCGGCCTGTTCGTCACGCCGCTCGCGCTAGCGATCCTCTACTTCGTCATCCCGGCCTCGACGGGCCGGCCCGTTTTCAGCCATTTCCTGTCCATGCTGGGGTTCTGGGGCCTGTTCTTCTGGTACCCGCTGAACGGGACTCACCACTACATCTATTCGGTCATCCCGATGGAGGCGCAGTTCACTGCGATTGCCGCCTCGGCGCTGCTGGGCGTTGTCGTCGTACTGGTGGTCACCAACCTGATGCTGTCGCAGCGCGGCGCCGGACTCATACCCAAAGAAATCGCGCTGCGCTTCGTATCGATGTCCGTCGTCTTCTACGTGATCGTCAGCGTGCAGGGCGCGTCGCAGGCGCAGATGGCGCTCAACCAGACCATCCACTTCACGGACTGGGTTGTCGCGCATTCCCACCTCGCGATGCTGGGCTTTGCAAGCTTCGCCGGCATAGGCGGCATTATCCATGCGTGGCAGCGCATCCCGCGAGCGCGTTATAACGCGAAAGCCTTCGAGTGGGCCTACTGGCTGCTCCTGCTTGGCATCTCGGTCATGATGATCGACCTGACGATGGCCGGGCTTGTGCAGGGCAAGCTCTGGCAGACCAGCGCGCCCTGGCTCGAGTCGATCCGGGTGTCGGAGCCGTACTGGTTCGTGCGCACGCTGTCGGCGATCCCGATCGCTAGCGGGTTCATCCTGGTGCTGGTCGGCCTGCTTACCGGCCCTCGGGGCGCCGGCGCGGCCGCGGTCGATCGGGCGCTTATCGAGAAACCGGTCGCCGAAGTCACGCCGACCATGCAGAGCGATTCCGGAGGAACCGACCAGCCAGCGCCGCGAGGCCGTGGACTGGTGATGGCCTATACCGTGGCCTCCGTCGCCGGCCTCGGGTTCTTCGTGCTATCGGTTGGCTGGCTGGGCGTCTGGCCCGCCAAAGTGCTGGCGGAGCAGACGGCATTGATGGCGCCCCCCAGCCCACTGCCGCTGACGGCGTCGGAAGAACGCGGCCGGCTCGTATACGCGCGGGAAGGCTGCGCCTACTGTCATTCGCAACAGATTCGTTACCTCGATGCCGATATCCGCAGGTTCGGCGCACCGACACTGGCGTGGGAATCGCGTTTCGACTACCCGCATCTCATGGGGACCCGTCGTATCGGGCCCGACCTGTCGCGCGCCGGCGGCACGAGAACGGAAAACTGGCATTACGTGCACCTGTTCGCCCCCCGCGCGGTCGTGCCGCAGTCGATCATGCCGTCCTACAGCGCGCTGTTCGACGGCTCGCCGGACGAACCCGGCCAGGACGCTCGCGATCTGGTTGCCTATATCGAGTCGCTTGGCCGGGCTCGCGAGCTGGCCTGGCCAGAGGGCGACCGGCTCGGCGCCGAGGCAGCGGGTAACGATAAATGGGCGCGGATGTCGTTCGAGGCGCCGCAGCTCAACGCACACCCTGCAAAGACCCGGGCACGCGGCGGCGCACCTGAACTCGAGACCGCGTCTCTCTCTCCGTCCGGCCAGCAACTATGGACCAGCCAGTGCGCCGGCTGTCACGGCGCGTCCGGCGAAGGCGACGGGCCTGCCGCACAATGGCTGTTACCGGCGCCAACCGATCTCACGCAGCGCGACTTTACGCTGGAGAGAATTGCGGACGTCCTGTGGAATGGCGTGCACGGCACGGCCATGCCCGCCTGGCGCGACCACTCCGAACAGGACCTTGCGGCGCTCGCGGCGATCGTCAACAGCTTCGGACCGGGTCAGGATGCCGACGGCGTATTGCCGAGCATGCTCGAGGCTGGTGAATTCGTGTACCTGACGCATTGCGCCGAGTGTCACGGCGAAGACGGCGACGGCAACGGTTTCGCGGCAAGCGAACTGCCCATCATGCCGAGCGATTTCCGCGGTGAGCGCCCGACACTCGAAGAGAGCGTGCGGATATTGCGCAATGGCGTCGAGGGCACGTCGATGGCGCCGTGGACGGACCGGCTCAACGACGACGAGATCGTCGCCGTCTCGCATTTCATACGCCAGTTCTTTGCAACGGGCGGCACGGTCGGTGCGGACTGATGCTGACGACCGTCATTCTTGTCGGTTCGCTGCTGCTCGCGGTGGGATTTACCGTCGCCTGGCTGGTGAATCCCGGCTTCCGGAAGAAGATCGAGCGGCCCAAACACCTTTTTGCCGACCAGGTTCGGCAGTATGATGAGCGTAACAGGGAAGCCGATCGCGAGCCGGGAGCGGAGTAGAAAGATGCACGATCAGGACACCCAGCGTGGCGGAATGCAGACTGCAATGCTTGTCTCGGTGGCCATTGGCGCCGCACTGATTGCCGGCACCCTGGCGCTGCGGCTGCAGGACGATAGCGGCGCACAAGCCTATCCGCCGGAAGCGACCGAAGAATACGGCCGCCGTCTCCTGCGCGACACCGCTTTATATATCGGTCCGAATCAAGACGATCCTGGCAGGCGGTACTCCGGCACCAACATGGCGTGCGCGTCCTGTCACCTCGAGATCGGCACCAAGCCCGGCACTTTGTCCCTGCTGCCGAGCGCGCCGAATTATCCGCGCGATTCGGGTCGCGACGGCGGTGTTCGCGACCTGCGCGATCGCATCAACGGCTGCATGCAGCGAAGTATGAACGGCAAGGCTCTGCCCCGAGACAGCGTCGAGATGATGGCGATGGAGCGTTACATCCTCGGACTCAATGACCAGTACGAAGCAATGGGCGCCACCAACCGGCTGTCCGACGAACAACCGGGCTTCGTCGAACCGGACCGCGCTGCGAGCGTCGCGGCAGGCGCGATCGTTTACGAGAACCGTTGCCAGGTCTGTCACGGTGCAGACGGCCTCGGCCTGCTGGCAACCGCCGATCCGGCGCGCGGCTACCTGTTCCCGCCGCTCTGGGGCCCGGACAGCTTCAACAACGGCGCCGGGATGAACCGCGTCCTGACCGCGGCGCGTTTCATCAAGGCGCGGATGCCGCTCGGCCAGGCCGACCTGAGCGATGACGAGGCATTCGACGTCGCCGCCTATATCAATTCTCACCCGCGGCCTGAGAAGAGCAACCTTGAGGTCGACTACCCGGACCGGACGCGTAAACCGATCGACAGTCCCTACCCGCCTTACGCCGACGATTTCCCGCACGAGCAGCACAAGTACGGACCGTTCCGGCCGATACGCGAGTACTACGAGAACCTGCAAACGGCAGAATAAAAAAGGCCGGGCCGCACGATGAAGCGCGACCCGGCGGTCGTTTACTGATCCTACTGCTTGCGGTTCGACAATTCCGTGCCGTTGATCGGGATCATCAGGTGCGCGCTCGAGGTACCTTCCCGCATCATCCACGGCAATCCCCTGCCCTCGAGGGAGGCATCTCGCTGGCTCCCGGTCGGCATACCGATATCCGCCGCCATCGCGTTCGGCAGGCGCATGACCCACAGCAGCTTGAGACGATCGTCTTCCTCATACAGTCGATAGGCCATCGAACCGAGCGGCGCCTCAGGCAATTCGCCGGCCTCGCGAGCAGCGGCGACCGCCGCACCGACTTCCTGCATGGATTTGCCTTCTGCAAACAGCTTGGCCTGCATGTCCGCGACAGCCCCTTGCGAACGGTGGTAGCAGCGCGTGAAGCCCGTCTCCTCGCTCTTCGCCTGGCACTCGATCGCGTTTCGACCGGGGCGCAGCACCTGGCGATTGCCGTCTTCGTCGTAATCGATGACCGCCGCATACGGACGCAGGTCCTCCGGCAATGGCAGGGTCGCGTGCTCGATCGGGTCTGTCATCGCTTTGGTGTCACGCGCCATGGTTGCGCCGCCGGCATTGGAAATTTCAGTACCATTGATCGGGATCATCAGGTGGGCGCCGGGCGTGCCCTCGCGCATCATCCAGGGCAAGCCTTGCCCGGCGAGCGCATTGTCGCGCTGACTCAGCGTCGACATGCCCAGCTGATCGGACGTCGTATTGGGCAGCAGGACAACCCAGAGATACTGGATGCGGTCGTCATTGTCGTATGAACGATACAGCATGCTACCCGCCGGGAACGGCTCGACCTTGCCCTCCGCCTCGGCCTGGCCAAGCGCGGCCTGCAGTTCGCCGCCCGACAGTCCTGCAGCCGACAGTTTGGCGCTGTAGTCCCGTCGCGCAGCCGTCGAGGTCGGCCAACACCACGTAAAGCCGTTATCGTCGCGCGGCTGGCACTCGACATGATTGCTGGCTTCGCGCAGGTTGACCCTGTTGCCATCCTCGTCGTACTCATAAACCCCGGCGCCTGCCTTCAGGTCATCCGGCAACGGCGTCACCGCCTGCGCGATCTTGTCCTCGTCCGCTGTCGCCACGCCCCAGGACAGTGACGCCAATGCGACGACAATCAGTGATTTCAATTTATTCATCTTTCGTATCTCCTCTCGGACTCATCCCGCATACAGCAGGCTGTAGCCGTATTCCTGTGCGCGCGTCGTCGCGAACACGCCCGCGTGAACGAAACGACTGTTCGGTATCGCCGCGGCGACAAACTCTTCGTATATCTCCCTGGCATTACCGCCCGTCTGCTCGGCCACATATCGCGAATACCAGCCGGTCGCGGCGTTGCAAAGCGCGAAGGTCACGCCGCGTCCCAGCATCTTTCCGATCGTGTCGCCGCCGTGGTCGAGATCAGGCCGGTCGAGATGTGCCGGATTGACCTCGAAAGGTTCGCCGGTCGCGTAGTCGCTGAGACTCATCGCGCCGGAGAATATCTTGCCGTACTTCTCCCAGATCGAGTCCTCGTAGCCGAGCGCGGTTGCGTAATGCCGCCAGCAAATCACCATGGCGTAGTCGCTGTCTGCGCCATCATCCACGTTGGCGTTGGCGGTCAGGATATTATTGGCATAGTGCAGGGCCTCCATGCCGCCGATACCATAAGAGGTGTCTATCCAGACACGATGATGGCCCTCCAGCGCATCCATCCAGGCGTCACCTTCATGATGTCGCGCCGGACTGAATCCGGTTTCCTGCGCATGGGCTGAGCTCGCGCCCGCAACGGCGCCTGCCGCGGCTGCTCCCATGCCCGTCAAAATGGAACGACGGACTTTGAAGTCCATGTGTTTCTGCTTCAATGGATTTCCCCCGGGGCACCGGTCGGTGCCTGTAGTTCCTGCTTGTGCGGTCATTAAACGACAGCGCGCCGCGCGCCGTCAATGACAACGGCCGCGGCTTTTTAACGTTAAAAATCAATACGCGGCAGCATAGCAATCGCGCCGCGGATCGGCGGCCGCAATGCGATTACCGGTTTTCGGATCGAGCATCACCGCCGTGGCGCAGCCGGAGATCCGGAATGGCGGCAACACCCGCACCTCGTGACCGCGGTTGCGCAGCTCGTCGACTACCGCGTTACCGACATTGCTTTCGATGTTGATCCGGTTGAAGCCCGTTTCGTGGGGCCAGAACGATGCGTAAAAATGCAGCGTCTGCACGCGCGGCCACTCGATCGCCTGGTGCAGGTTCGGATACCAGTCGTCCTCGAACTCGAGGATATTCAACAGCGTCTGCAGGATCGTCTGCTCCTGGTTGTCACCACCCGGCGTCCCGATCGCCAGTACCGGTTCGCCGTCCTTGAAAACGATACTCGGCGTCAGCGTGTACCTGGGGCGGGACCAGGGTCGGAGCTGCGCCGCCCGTCGCTTGTCGAGCCAGAACTGTTCTCCCCTGACGCTCATGCCGATGCCGGTGGTGCCGAGAACGACGGCGCCGCCGATCCAGCCGCCGCTCGGCGTGCTGTCGAAGACGTTGCCGTCCTCATCGATGATGGCGATATGCGAGGTGTCTTTGAGCGATTGCGGATGATCGGACGCGGCCATCGCCAGCGGCGCCTCCGGGTCCGGGTCCCCCGCCTTCCAGTACGACCACTCGTTGACGCTGTTATCGAAAGGCAACGGATCACCGGCTACGAAGTCGGTCTGCGAGCGCCGCATGCTGATCTCGCGCATCCTTGCCCGCGCATACTCCTTGGACAGCAGCCCTTCTGCGGGTACGTCGACGAAGTCCTGGTCCGCGTAGTAGGAATCGCGATCCGCATAGGCGAGCTTCATTGCCTCGACCAGGACATGCACGTAGTCCGGACTGTTATGCCCCATCGACTTGAGATCGTAGTTCTCGAGAATATTGAGCGTCTGCAGCAACATCGGCCCCTGGCTGTTGAACGGCTGCTTGTAGACGTCGTAACCGCGGTAACTGGTCGCCACCGGCGCTTCGATGCGCGCAAAAAACTCGGCAAAATCGCCGATCGTGTACGGGGCCCCGTTGTCGTTCAGGAAAGCGACCATCTCCTCGGCGATGTCGCCTTTATAAAACCGGTCGCGCGCCGCGATGATCCCGCCGACACGACCTGCCGACCTTGCCGCCGCACGCTCGGCGGCAACCATCCTGCGAAACGTGCGCGCCATGTCGGGAAAGCGGATGGTCTCGCCGGCTTCGTAGAAAGAACCATCGGGCTTCAGCCACATCAGCTGGTTGAACGGCCACTGCCGGATGAAGTCTATTTCGCGCCGGATCGAATCTGCCGTCCGCGTGCGTAACGGGAATCCTTCCTCCGCGTATTCGATTGCGCGCTTTGCGACCTGCTCGAAACTCATCGTGCCCCAACGCTCGAGGACCGTCAGCGCGCCATGAAACGCGCCCGGGATGACCGAGGGATCGAGACCTTTGCCCTCCAGCGTGCGTCCGTCGCGCAGGTAGTCGTCGATAGCGGCGGCGCCCGGCGCCCAGCCCTGTCCGGTCACCGACACGACTTCGCCCTCGGCCGCCGGGTAGACGAGAATGAGCGCTTCGCCGCCGATGCCGTACAGGTCCTGCTCGACCACCCCACCAACCAGCAGGGCAGCGACGCCCGCGTCGAAGGCATTGCCGCCCTGCTGCAGGATCTCCATCGCCGCCGCTGTGGTCAGCGGATGGCCGGCCGAGACACCGGCATTGCGTCCGCTGACCGGCGGCCGCAACGGGCCTGCCGGGAAGTCTGAAGCCGACGGCGACAAAGCAGGCGCAGGCGCCTCTACCGTCGATACGGCGCAGGAAACGGAAAACAGGCAGGCGGCGAGGCACAGCGACAATTGGCGGGTGACGGTCATTGGCTTCCCGTTGGCATTCAGCATTAAGGATCGATGCTGCAATGTAACGTGCCGACCGCATCCGATCCAGACGTCTGCCTGCTGACCGCTTACGACAAATTATGCTAAGTCGCCGATTTGCGAGACATTTTCGCGACGAACGCACGATGATCTTGGTATCATGCGGCCTGTTTTCCCA
>JABAOH010139820.1_pt3 | contig 15461 bp, 13 predicted proteins | sample 7062181 | NCBI WGS metagenome assembly JABAOH01 (sample SAMN14538630, study PRJNA623070) | marine sediment metagenome | biome: marine biome [ENVO:00000428]; feature: marine pelagic biome [ENVO:01000023]; material: deep marine sediment [ENVO:00002113]; isolation source: pool of 5 deep marine...
CCCCTCCAGTTCAGGGAGGGGGAGGGGACCGCGGCCCTAGGCCTGCAAGGGGACGAGGTGTTTGACGTGGATGGACTCGATGAGAGCCTCTCCCCCGGTCAGAGCCTGAAGGTGACTGCCCGTTCACGAAAGCGCGAGTCTAAGACGTTCTCGGTCGACGTGCGCCTTGACTCGCCGGTAGAGGTTCAGTACTACCGAAACGGTGGAATTCTCCACACGGTGCTTCGCGCTATACTGAAGGGGGCCCAGGAACCCCCGCCTGGTTCACCTTCGTGATCCCGTCGGTTGCCCTCTCGTTCAGGCTGGAGGGGGAGCCATCTCTGTCCCAGGGACCCCTGGGAGCTCATCTGGCATCGTGAAGAACGCGATGATGAGGAGGATATTCGCGATGAATACCAGGAAGATGCCCACGACGACGATGACGAGGATCGAGCCGATGAGGTAGAGAAGCCCTGCGGTTGCGAACAAGGTCACGTTGGTGAAGCCCGCCGTGGAGTCAAGGGCTCTCCTCCAGAAGATGGCGGCAATCAAGACGAAGATCCATGTGACCGCGAGACCAATGAGGAAGAAGACGGACCCGAACCATCCGAATGGATCGGTCACGCTTACTCCGCCATCGATTATCCCTAGCCCTATGAGAGGCAGGAAGATGAAGAGCGACCCGACGACCGCCCCGACGACGACCAGTATGACTGCGTAGAGTGTATTGTCCCAAATTGAACGGTCCCGCGTGACGTCGGAGGTGTACTTCATCGCCACTAGGATTAGGATGTATCCTACGAGGCTGACGAAGGGTATGAACAACAGAATGGCTCCAATTCCGCCAAGCATCTTGGCGTCGCGTAGTGTGGCCATGGGGGGGGAATACTTCTAGTATTCAAAGTCTTTGTGGGATTTCTTCAGCCTTCTGAAGCTGTGGGGCTGTCGGGAATGCGAAATGTTCAGATGGCCAGCTTCCCCTCCTTCACGATCGCTCTTCCGTCTACGCGTAAAGTGGCGCTCCGCAGAGTACCAGGGAAGCCCCAGTCACTCTCGTTCTTTCCGCCGAGTTCGCGATTGTCTCCAATGAAGAGCGTGACGGCGCCTTCAGGGATGGCGTTATCTAGGAACCCTGTCTTCGCCTTCGGGTTGAGACCTATGCTGAGGCCGCCAAGTCTGTCCTTGTCACCGCTGGCTCCGTCGTAGAGTCCTTTGATGGGTTTCTCGTTCTCCTTGGCCGACAGCTCCACGAGCTTGCCACCCTCAAAGACCCACTTCATCTCCTTAATCAGTACCCCCACCTGAGGCGCTGGCACGTCGAAAATCACCGTTCCCTCTGCCGTGTCCTCAAGGACCGAAACCTCGATGCTCCCCGAGGGTAGGCCTACCCCCAGAGAACCGCGCTTGATGTCCTGCTCGTCTAGAATCCCGTCCGATATATGAGGTGTTCTGCCGCCAAGCTCAAAGGTCACGTCCGTCCCGTTGGGCGCCGTCACCCTTACCTGGCTTGTGCCACCGAGGACTGGTTCCAGCCTCATCCCAACCTCAGAGAGACTCTTGGGGCTCACAGCCATGGCCGCCTCAACCATCGCCTTCCACTCGTTGAGGTCAAAGCCGTAGGTCCGGGCCCGCTGCGGAGTCACCTGGCCGATGGCCAGACCCGCAGACATATTCTTCATCTTCAGGCTCTTGTCATAATGGGCCTTTTCGCCCTCGAAGAGGGCGGAGAACTTGCTCTCTGGAATCTCCTTCATGGGGCCTGGGTCTTCGGGCCCTCCTAGCCAGATGTAGTACTTCACGTAGTCGGCGATCCCGAGGCAGTGCTTCGATGTAGTTCTAAGGCTCTCCTCCGACAAGGTTCTCAGGTGCCCGTAGAAGACCTCGTCTGTGTCCAGGACCGTAATCGGGTCGGCGTCGTTCTTGTAGCACTCCAGGGCAATAGCGTTCGCCAGCGCTATGGTGTGAGGGTATGTGGTAATCGCGACCACATCCCCGGCGCCGATCCCGAGGCATTCATTCACGACTCGAGATGCTATCCTCTCTTCCGTTGCAGTCACATTGATCCTCCCGAGGCGGCAACGCGGCAGCCCTGAAGAAACTTGCGTCTCCCTCGACGCGCCAAGGTTTTAGAGGGAAGAGAACTGTCGACCTAGGGGGGAGAAAAGGTTACTGTATGTCGGTACAACGCGCCGAGGAGGGGCGCTGTAGAAATACCCAGGGCCCAATGGGGGAGGAGGTGAGAATCGATTCTTTGGCTACAGAGCGGTAACATCAAAGAAGGCCGAATGAAGGACTATCAGATTTGGGTGAAGAAGAACGAGAAGCTATTCGAGAAGCACGCGCCCCCGGGATGGAAGTACCGCGGGTCATATTCCTACGTCCTAGGTTTCGGTCGCTTCCACGCGGCTTGGCTCTGGGAGTCACAGAAGTATGGCGACTTCGACGCTCTCCGAGAGCACAACGACGAGACTTGGATTCGGCTGAGTGAGGAGGCCTCTGACTTCTTCACATCGGATCCGGGCGAGGCCGTCTTGCTGCGTGAGATTGGAGTTACACGAATTATCGAGCCGAGGAAGAAGTAGGGCCTTTCCCTCAGTTCCGCTTCTTTTCCTTCTTCCGAAGGTCTGAGGCCCGTGAGGCACTCTCCGCCGATTCGTGGAATCTGACCTCCCTCGTCGGATAGGGGATCTCGATTCCAGCAGCCGCGAGGCTGTCCACTATGGCTTCGTTCACCTCACCCCTCACGCGGTTCAGCTGGTCCGCGTTGGCCACCCAGAACTTCATCTTGAAGACTAAAGCCGAATCGCCAAACTCCTCCAACCTCACGTATGGTTCCCGACCCGGCTGATCTGTGATGACGCCGGGGTGGTTTCGGGCCGCCGACACTATGGCTTCCTTGGTTCTCTCCAGGTCTGACCCGTAAGCCACGCCGACGCTGGTGGATTGCCTGATTGCCAGATCTGGCTCGACCAGGTTGATGATCATCTCTCTGGCCATCTTGTTGTTGGGAATCACCAGAATCTTGTGAGAGGGCCTATGGTACAATGTGGTGCTCCGGAGGCCGATCTTCTCGATACGGCAGCGGTCACCGTTGATCTCCACAAGGTCGCCTTGTTTGAAGGGCCTATCTAGCATGAGGAAGACGCCGCTAAAGAGGTTCGAAAGGCTCTCCTGAGCAGCGAAGGCAATGGCGATGCCCAAAATGCCCATGCCTGCGACGATGGCCACAAGGTCGAATCCGAAGAGCGCTGCCAGAGCGGCACCGCCCAGGACGATGATCATGATGGCCCCTGCTCTGTTGATGAGCGGCCACAAGACGTCGAACATGGGGGTCTCCTTCTTGGCGGTCGCCCGCTTCCCGAGTTCGATGACGATCCCCCTGAAGATGCGGTACCCGAGCCATGTTAGGGCGACGATCAGAACGACGCTGTAAACGAGAAATAGGGAGTTCAGGACGTCGCGTGAGGGTTCCAGGATCCCCACCGACTGCACGACGCCGTAGGCCAGAAGGAGGACGATGAAGGGACCCCGGATGACCCGCAAGACAATCTCATCAATCCTCGATTTGGACCGGCGGGCGTAGCCCCTCATGACTCTAGCTGTCACCGTATAAGCGACCACGGCGAGTAAGGCCCAGATGACTATGCTCATCATAAAAGTCGCAGTCCTGCTATTGAAGGGAGAGGGGAGGGGGTTGTCAAAGACCCCCAGTATCTTGTTCTCTTGAGCAATTGGCGTCGGAGCCGACTCGAGAGAAGTCACTGTCAATCTCGTCTCCGTCTCACTGACTGTCGGCTCTGCGGCTAAGGTCATATCGAAGAACACCGTGTGGGTCACGTCTCCCTCCTCGAGTTCCGTGGTTCCTTCAACCGTCAGCACTACGCTGAGGCCCTCACCAGAACCGAGGATCGCGTAGTTGGGCTCAACGGCAGCTTCCCACCCCGGGCCTGTCCTGGGTTCGACGTCCGCCTCGACAACGAGGTCGCTCTCGTTACGGTTGTAGACCAACCAGGTGTAGGATACCTCTCCATCCGCTTGCAGTGTGCGAGAGTAGGAGTCGTCCACGTTGAGAACCGTCGCTAAGTTCTGGCTAGCACCCGATGGAGCTAGCCCTAGCCCAATCGCCATAATCACAGCCACTAGGGCAACGAACCTCAGGCCTCTCAACTCGTCACCGAACTAGTATCTCACTCGTCGACATATAAGTGGTTTTCTGGCGCGGTCGATTCCGAAGGAGCTCAAGAGACAACTTCATAAGGGCTCGGTCACGTCTCTGTTCTGAAGAGGAAGGAACCGGGCCCAGACAGCGTCTGGACGGGAGGGTGTTTATGGCCCGCGAAGAAGATGCGAAGAAGGAGATGGAGGACTGCGAGGGCGCTCTGAGGCGCCATAGGGACAGCCTACTGAAGAAGAAGAATGTCGTGGGCGTGGCCATCGGAAAGAAGATCGTTGGAGGTCAAGAGAGGGACGAGCTGTGTGTGACAGTTTTCGTCAAAAAGAAGGTGCCCATCAGCGACCTCGACAGGAAGGACGCGGTGCCCGAGACCCTCGACGACGTTAAGACTGACGTCATCGAGACAGGTGAGATCGTTGCCTATTCTCGTACGATAAAGATGCGCCCATGTCCGCCTGGTATGTCCATCGGCCACGTGGACGTCACCGCCGGTACCTTCGGCTGCGTCGTCCGAGACGCGGACAATCGGCAGCTGATTCTCTCCAACAACCACGTGCTTGCCAACAGTAACAGCGCTAGCCCGGGAGATTTGATTCTACAGCCCGGGAGAATCGATGGCGGGACTCGCGACGATTCCATCGGCTCCCTCCTCAGGTTCGTTCCCTTGGCCTTCGAGGGTGGATCCAGCACATGCCCCGTCGCCCAGATCGTCGCCGGGGGATTGAACTACCTAGCGCAGCACCTCGGGAGGAGGAGCAGGTTTGCCGCGGTGCTTTCTCCGGAGGGGCCCAACCTCGTAGACGCGGCCGTTGGCCTGCCAGGGGATGCCGCTGACATTAAACGGGAGATCATAGACATCGGGGAGCCTGTGGACACAGCGGCCCCTGGTATCGGCCTGGAGGTCACCAAGTCCGGCAGGACGACAGGAACAACAGTCGGCAGAGTTACGAACCTGAACGCCACTGTCCGAGTGAACTATGGTGCAGGACGGACAGCGACCTTTGAGGACCAGATGATCATCTCCGACGGCCAGTTCTCCGCACCAGGTGACTCTGGCAGCGCCATCTGTACCTTCGTCGATGGGGAACCCAGGCTCGTGGGCCTCCTCTTCGCCGGCGGCGAGACGATCACCATCGCCAACAGGATTGAGGACGTCCTCCAGCTACTTGGTGTGTCCCTGTGACTGGAACAGTTAAATAGACCCCCCTGCTCGTTCGTTTGTGGCCTCACGATCTGTCCTTTCGACAAGAGACCTCACGAAGTCTTTCGGCACCCTGAAAGCCGTGAACGCGGTGAGTCTAGAGGTTTTGGAGGGAGAGATCTACGGCTTTCTGGGTCCCAATGGTGCCGGGAAGACGACCACCATCAAGATCATCCTGGGATTGACATATCCAGACGGTGGCACTGTCCTCATCGACGGTATGGACATTACCGAGCGCCCTCACGAGATCAAGAGACGCATAGGACACCTGCCCGAGACAGTTGCCTTCTACGAGAACCTGACCGCCCTCCAGAACCTGAAGTTCTTCGCCGACCTCAAGGGAATCGAGACAGATGGCTTGGCGGAAGTCCTCGAGACCGTGGGCCTCAAGCGGTTCGCGGACAGCAAGGTTAGAACCTACTCGAAGGGGATGGTTCAGCTTCTGGGCGTCGCTCAGGCCCTCATGGGTAGACCGCAGCTGCTGATCCTTGACGAACCGACGTCGGGTCTCGACCCCAACTGGACGAGGACAGTGAAGGACCGAATTCGGGAGGCCAACAGGGACGGCGTGAGTGTCTTCTTCTCTTCCCACATACTCAGTGAAGTGCAGGAACTCGCGAGCCGTGTTGGGATCCTCGATAGAGGGCGCCTCCTGGCCGAGGATACCGTTCAGAACCTCGGCACCAAGCTGGCAATCAAACCTCGTCTCAGGATCTCCTTGGATGTGGAACCTGCCATAGCGGAAAGGGCCTTGGCAGCCCTAGAGGGCGTGGAGGAGATACGGACGACGGAAACCGGATTGATTGTCGTCTGTGAACCTCGAACACGTTCGAAGGTCCTCTCTCACCTGGAGAAAGCTGGCATTCAGGTCAGCGACTTCCGCACAGAGGATCCCTCTCTGGAGGATGTATTTCTCCGCTACACTGAGGATTCTAGGGGTGAGGTCTAACGGCACAGACGGAGGAGCGAGGTAGGGGATTCCACACCGGCTCGGTGTGGATTGTCGTCAAGAAAGAGTTTCTGGACAACGTGAGGAACAGATGGATCTTGGCGCTCTCTGCAATCTTCATAGTCTTCGCCCTCGTCATGTCCTACTTCGGAGCCACTCAGACGGGCGGTGGGACAGGCTTCCAGGACCTGTTTGAGACCACCCTTGGGATGCTCAGCGTATCCATCTTCCTTGTCCCGATCCTCGGACTCATGCTCAGCTACGGCGCCGTGGTTGGTGAGAGGGAACGAGGGTCAATCCAGCTGCTGCTCTCGATGCCCGTTACACGTCTCGAAACGATGCTCGGTAAGTTCATTGGGCTGGCATCTGTCATCACAGCGTCAATCCTGATAGGGCTCGGCATCGCTGGGCTTGTGATCATGAGTTCCGTTGGCACTGAAGGATGGAGGGAATTCCTGATCTTCCTCGGCGGGACGATGCTCCTCGCCTTGTCATTCCTGAGCATCGGCCTTTTGCTGTCAACCTTCTCGAAGCGCCGAAGCACGGCAGTAGGCCTCGCGGTCTTCTTGTGGTTCTTCATGGCCGTCATCTTCGACCTCGTCCTTACCGGAGTCCACGTCGCCTTGGGCGGCAGCTTCAGCCTTCTCCCCGGTCAGGCCATCACGTTCCCAGACTGGTTCTACGTTGCAGGAATGGCGAATCCTGTCGACGCGTTCAGCTTCTTTGCGACACGGGTCTTCGGCATCACAGGAGCCTTCGGATATTCCTACGTCATGCCCGCCTTCGTGACTGTAACAACGACTGCCCTCTCGATGGCACTGTGGGCCGCAATACCTCTGGTCCTCGCCGCCTGGCACTTCCAGAGACAGGACATCTGAGCTCTAACCCAAGAAATGTAAATAGAGAAGGGTTATAGGAACCGAGTAAAGTTAGCGTGACAACGTCGCCACTGAGTCGGCGATGGAGGAATGACTATGGGCAAGGTTGGTAGAGAAATCATCAAGATGGATGTTGGCAAGCTCATCGAAATGCTCAACACGGCGCTGTCGGATGAGTGGCTAGCCTACTACCAGTACTGGGTAGGGGCGAAAGTCGTACGAGGCCCAATGCGCGAGGCTGTGGCAGCGGAATTGATGGAACACGCAGCGGATGAGATCAAGCACGCGAACATGCTCGCAGAGAGGATCCTGCAGCTTGGGGGCAGGCCAATTCTTGAGCCCAAGGACTGGTACAAGTTCGGCAAGTGTGGATACGATTCGCCGATAGATTCCTTTGTGACGGCGATTCTGAAGCAGAACGTCGACGGGGAGGAGTGTGCCATCACCTACTACAAGGACCTCTACGACAAGGTTGAAAAGGCAGACCCCGTGACAGCACATCTGATTCGCGAGATACTCGAGGACGAGGTTGAGCACGAGGATGACCTCGAGACGATGCTCGAGGACATCAAGATGGTGAAGAAGCTCTGACCGGTTGTCCGTCCTCTCAGTAGCAGAAGGCCAGGTCAGGAGTGATGTTAGGGCGGCGTGCTCCCTGTTTCGCCCTACACTCAGTCAGCAGGGGCCTCACTCCTCCTCTTCCTTCTTGTTCTCCAAAACCACGTTCTTGACCTTGGGAGGATTCCCCTTATCATCCTCGATGTAGGTGAGGTATCCCGAGCTGACGTTGAGGTGGACAATACTGACACCCTTCTTCACATCCACCATCGTCTTGTCGCTCTTTCGTTTCATCCTCAGGCCAGACAGTCTTGATCATAGGCGTATTTTAAGGGTGGGAGGCAAGAATCATGCATGAGAAGAACCGATACAACTCTGTCGGTTCCTCACCAAGGTGAGAGACCGAGGACACGTGCTCACTGAGGGTTAAGGGATAGGTATTTATAGTAGGGATAACAGATAAATACCTGTTGAGGGGCGCGAAGGAGGAAATGATCACTACAATCGACACACTCCAGGAAGCCCTGGAAAGGAAGTTGAGACTCGAGCCGCAGGAGGCTAGCGAAGCGGCTCTAACTGTCCTCAACTACTTCGGCTACAACACCGTGATAATCGACAACGCTCTCGACCCCGAGGACAGGAAGCTGTTCTACCAGATTCACGACGCTGGCCTACTGAATACCTTCTGGGAGACGGTGATACTCCCCAGTGGCCGGGCATGGAGGTCCTTCTACTGGGAACTCGACGTAAACGCGATAGAGAGAACCTCAGAGAACGACGATGAGAAGAAGGAGGAAGAGGTCTACGACTCTCTTCCCGACGATATCTGGTTGAGGGTCACGTCATAGTCTCGACCGGTTCGTAGCTTTTTGACATCCATACAACCTGCATCTTCGAGAATCGGTAACCGGGAGGAGCTGCGCGAGCCGCAACTATCCCCCAGTGAGTCGTCTTGGTGTCTATGTTGCCTCTCCAGCAACAGCGCCGCCACTCCTACACACATCTAAGCAGGATGGGTGGCCTCCGCTCCCAGCAGAATGAACTAAGTTGACCTCATCCAGTCTCCCGCGAAAGATTATATACACCCACCTGCTAAACAGGGTTCAACCCAGCCTGGGCTTCACTAGTCGAGTGGGCAGAGTATGCAGGGTGATCGGAGGAAAGCCGATGAATGGGAAGTCGAGATACAAAGCAGCGACGATCTTCGTCGCCTTCGTCCTACTCCTTGGAGGCATTGGGCTTTTGGTCGCCAACCCCGCGGCGGCCCAACCCAAGAAGATTCAAGGCGTGGTAACAGAGGAAGGAGAACCCACAACTCTTCTTAATGGCGCCACCGTCACCCTCTTCGATGCCCACGGACAGAAGGATCCGTTGGTGGCGCTCACGGGCTCGGACGGAAAGTACACCTTTACCCCTAGCCCTGGCTTCTATTACATCACGGTAAGCACAGGGGGGTACTTCGACGAGCGGACGACAGTCTTCCGCTTCGACGGCACAGCCAACCTCCTTAAGGATATTCAGATGGAGGCTATGCCTGCCGGTGTCCACAGCCTGACAGTCCACGTCCAGGATAACACAGGTGCTAGCCTGGACGATGTGCTCGTGGAGGTATACAACGTAACTCCCGAGCGAACCCAGCGAGTCGTTGCTGGCACCACTGACGGCGCCTTCGCCAGGCCCGATTCCGACATCTCCGACGACACCGACGGCGACACCAACAGGTGGACACCATCGACGGGCGCGTTTCTCTACGCCGTGATGGACGAGACGACTGCCGACGATACTGACTACGCCGTCTCTCCCACTGCAAACGGAGATCAGGGCTTCGAGGTGGGCCTGAGTAACGTTGCCGATCCACAGGCGTCCGACAACCACCTCGTCAGATATCGATATCGTCGTACCACCGGCCAGTTTGAGACCGTCGACCTCGATGTAGAGCTGAGACAGGGTGGCGTCGTCATCGCCAGTTGGTCGCACATCAACATCGACACCGCCTGGGTGACCGCTGAGCGGACCCTCACACAGGCTCAGGCAGATTCCATTACCAACTACACAAACCTCCGTCTGAGATTCATGTCGAGTAGGGATGTCGTCTTCGGGGGCACAGCCCGGATATCCTGGGCGGAGCTAGAGGTGCCCCTCGCCATAGGGAACGTCACCTTCCCCACGAGCCTCTGGACGGGCGACTTCGAGATAAGGGCTTCCAAGCAGGGATACGCGGTGGAGGTGACGCCCGTCACAATCTCTGGAGACACAGTTGTCAACGTCACCCTCGTCCCGGGAATCAAGCTCGTTGGATTCGCGCAGGAACCTGATGGGTCCTTCGTTGAGGAGGGTTTGGTGGCACACCTCTACAACATAGACGTTGGCACCGCGGATTCCAAGAGACTGATAGCTGCCAATGTCTCTGGGAGCTCGTACACCTTCTACGCATACACGGGTAACTTCACCCTCATCGTGGATGCCGACGGCAAGGCGGCGAACGTTACAGACCTCCTGTACGTCCACCCTGGGATGACTCCCGCAGAGAGAAGGATTGACAGGGTCCTTGGGCTATCACCAGAGGAAAGAGTGGACCTCCGGATTGAGTACGTCCAGGACAATTGGAATGATCTGTCCCTTCGAAGGACCCTAAACCTGAACAACGATAGCGGCATCCCAGGCCTGCCCCTCAGCAACCTTCGGCACCTGCGGCTACAGATTGACGCCAACTTCGGGAACAAGAATGGCGTGCTTGAAGCGTCGGAGATCGACCTTTTCCGTCAATGGCTAATGGAGATCGGTCCCAAGTTTGTGGACACGCAGAACCTCTTCCACACTGACACCCAGTCCTACAGGTCCCTCGTCGGTGGACCGCCGAGCTTCAACGTTACCGTCGACATACCTGGTTCTGGTTCCGCAACGATCGTGGAGTTTGCAAACTACACCGTAGTTGGCACAGCCATCGCAGCTGGAAATCCCCAGTACACCGTTGACCTAAGGGGTAGCCACGACACCAATGATACCGTCTACATCAATCGGAGCTTCACAGTTGCAGTTGTCACTGGCTACGAGAGGACCTTCGCCGATACCACGGGTACAGTTGAGGTAAAGGGGTATACGACCGTCGCGGTCGACCCCTCGCTGGCCGTGGGAGACTTTCAGGTCGAGATGACACTGAAGACCTCCCTCTCGGGCACTGCTATCGTACAGGTAGTAGGGCCTCCGGGCAGGTTCACGGAGCTCAACGTCAGCACAGAAAATTACACAGTGGTCATTCCCACGGATCAGAATATCACCTTCAGCGCCGAAGAGTCCACAGACCCCAACTCCCCAGATGGCAGGGTGAGTCCTGACTCCAACTTCACGTGGGTTTTCACCAACGTTTCGAAAGTGGAGAACGCGTACGGGATCAGACCGACCGTGAGCTTTGCCCAGATGGGGGACTACACCGGCAACCTAACCATCGTGGAAACGGGCGGTAACCAGACGTTCAGCGACTTCATGGTACTTGTCGACGGCGTACGGCCCGTCGCTCTGATTGAAAACAACGTGACAGGCTTCGGCGTCAACGCCAACAACACGCAGATAAGCATCAAGGAGGGCGATCCCGTTTCGTTCTTCGGTGGCAACTCCACCGACGACATTCACGCCGAGCTCGTCGGTGAAATCGTGAACTGGCGTTGGGATCTGGATGGAGATGGCGAGACGGACACCACGGGCGAGAATATAGAGTGGACGTTCTCAGAGCCGGGAAGCTTCACCGTCAACCTGACTGTTGTGGATCTCGCTGGACACGAGAGCGAAAATGCCACCATGAGTGTGCAGGTCGCCGACACCACGCCTCCGCAGGTGAGCTTTGTCATCCGGGACAAGGACGGAAGCGAGGTGACGAGCCTCACGGAGGGCCGCGTCTACACCTTCAACGCCTCAGCCACCACCGACAACCTTGACACGTTGGAAGACCTCGCGTTCCTATGGAGTTTCGGAGATGGCACAGAGGCCAGCGGCGTCAGCGTTACCCACACGTACGACGAATATGGCGACTACGACCTGCTTCTGAACGTGACTGACCAAGCAGGGAACGTCGGCAACTCAACTCGCGAACTCGTGGTGGAGGTAGACCCCCCCACCAGACCCGACCTGGAGATAGAAGTCGGCAGCCTCGTGGTCGATCCTCGGAGTCCAGAGGAGTCCAGCATCTTCGGGTCAGTGGCCGTGACCATCCGTTTGAACGTCACCAACAAAGAGGACAGGGCAAGGGCGGGGAACATCACCGTGGAGTTCTGGGCCTTCAGGTTCGGGGAGCAGGCTGCAAGTCCCATGTTCCCGACCTTCAGGCTGTTGGACGAGAATGGCAATGAAGTCCTACCTAAGGTAATAGAGCCCGGTCAGACACGAACTGTGGAGTTCACCTGGGTCACTGGTTCGCAGGGTAACTACACCCTCAGGGTCAACGTCACCGACGTCCGTGAGCCCCCCATCTTCAGAGGCCCAAGGAACAGTGTGGAAACGCAGATCGACGTTCGCCAGGCATTCTGGGTGACCCCAGCCATCATCGCTGCCGCCGTGGGCGTCATTGGTGGCATCCCTACAGCCCTCTACCTACGCCGTAGGTTCAGAGCTAAAGGCCGGGAGAGAATCACCAAGAAGTAGCCTACATCTCCTCCAAAGGCTTCACCGCGAGGCACTCCAACGCGTTGCCCATAACAGTCCTCGAAGCCTTTACAAGTGAGAGGCGGGTGGAGCGCAACGGCTCTTCTGCCTGCAATACCGGACAGTCTCTGTAAAACAGGTTGAACGTGGTGGCGAGGTCGTAGGCAAAGTTGGCCATCTGATGCGGACGCCTCATTCGGGCGCACTCCCTCACTGTACTGGGGAACCTAGCCATCAGCTTCAGGAGGGCTCGCTCCTGTGGGTCCTCGAGGAGCCTCGGATCCCAGGCCCCTACCTCCTCTGCCTTCCTTAGGATGCCTGAGGCCCTGGCGTAGGAGTACTGCAGAAATGGCGCCGTCTGTCCCTCCAAGCTGAGGGCTTCCTCCCATCTAAACCTTATGCGCTTCTCAGCCTGGACCTTGATGATGTTGAATCTAAGGGCTCCCAGGCCTACCGCCTCTGCTATGCTTGCCATCTGCTCAAGCGAGAGGTCGTCTCGACGAGACTGGACCTCCCTCAGAGCCCTCTCTTCCGCCTCATCCATGAGGTCGTCGATGTTCACCACGCGTCCCCTTCTCGTGGAGAGTCGACCTTCTGGAAGAGCCACAAAGGCATAAAAGAGAGACTCCACGTCCCGCTCTATCCCCAAGAGACTCAGTGCCACCGAAAGTTGCTTGAACTCGAGTCTGTGGTCCTCCCCAAGGACATTTATGGCCTCATCGCTTCGCTTGAACTTGTCCAGGTGGTACGCCAGATCCCGCGTGGGGTAGAGGGTCGTGCCGTCCTGTCTCGTGATGAACCAGCGAGGATCCCTGCCGGGGACGCCGAAGGGCTCCATGTCGATGAAGAGGGCCCCATTCTCCTCCTGGCAGTGACCACTCGCCTTCAGGCTTTCCACCACAGCCCGCGCGCTTCCATCCTGGATGGTCTGGTCCTCCCAGAAGAGGCTGTCGAACTCTACGGAGAGTCTGGCGAGGGCCTCCAGAATTCCTGCCATCATATCCTCGCAGACCTCTCTCACGCGCCCACGGAGTTCCTGATCTCCCGCTTCGAAGCGTCGGACGATTTCTTCAATCTCAGACGCAACCCGGGGTTGCTCCATCATCACCGAGGCCTTTTGGTAGAACCTGACCAGCCTGTAGTCCGCCTTGTCTCTCTCAGGGGGCGGTAGCTCATCCTCCGATAGGTTCTCGTATCCCCAGACCAAGGTCAATACCTGCTTCCCGACGTCGTTGACCAAGAACTCCCGGGTGACGTCGTAGCCCGCCCAGTCCAGAAGGCGGGCGAGAGTGTCACCGATGATGGCGTTCCTCGCTCGACCCACGTGAATGGGGCCCGTTGGGTTCACACTGGAGTGCTCCACGATGACCTTCCTGTTCAGTCGCGCGGCCTTCCCGTAAACCGCACTCTCATCGAGGACACACTGCAGGGTCCGCTCCCCGAAGGTCGGGAAGTGAAGGAAAGCGTTGACGTACCCGGCCGCCGCTTCGTATCGGGAGACGAAGAGCTTGGGCGCCATGGCTGAGGCGAAGGTTCGCGCAATCTCCTCCGGGGGTGCCTTCACCTCCTTGGAGTACGCATGGACCGCGAAGCCGATGTCCCCATAGTCCCCGGGCGGAATCTGAAGAGGCATGTCGAGATGGCGATATCCCAAGGTCTCCTCTGCCGTCTTCCTGAGATCGGAGACCTCGTCTAGGACTTCCTGCCAAGGGTCCGATACCATCAGCTCACCCGGTACCTGAGGATTCCTCCAAGGCCGCCAAAGGCCTTGAGGAAGAGGCTTCCCTCCTCCGAATCGTCGGATATGAGTTCCACCTTGGTGCCCATTCTCTCCGCTATCTCGTGGAGCTCCTCGACCATGTCTGCAGACTCTTCAACGGAGAGATTCCCTCCACACTCGGGACAGGGGCCGGCAGAATCGCTGGCCGCGGTAATCTCTCCCTGGTGTCCGCAGCTGGCACACTTCACGTGCATCCTCACCTTCCTGAGGGCCTCAGAAATCAGTAGGGTGTCAACGGCTCCCATCTCGAGAGCCCTCACCACCTCTCCCTCCCCGTAAACGACTAGCCCCTCCTCCGGCTTCTTAACCTCCTCGAGAAAGGCCTGCATCGTCCTCTTCTCCCTCATGAGGTCGAGATCCGCCAAGGTCTCCTTCGCCTTCTCCATCAATTCCCTCAGGCCTGACTCATCAGCATACCCTGTGTCGAAGGTGTCGAGGACCTTCTTCTTCAGCTCGTGGTGTATGTACTCCTTCTCGACAAAGAAGTCCTTGGTGTACCCAGGGCCTCCGACGAGCACTCCCTTCAGGTCGTCCATATCCAGGTAGACCTCGGTCATCAAATCGCCCACCTTCACGAAGAACTCGTGCGCAGCCTGCTCGATGAGGCGTTCAAATCTTCGAGCGGACTGGCCTCCCTTGCTGTGTTTGCTGGGGACAAGGCTCTGGATGTTCTTGATAACCTCGATCCGCTTACCCCGGAGGAGGCCTAGCGTTGCCTCGGCACGGTCGATGACCACGAGGGCGTACAGGTCCTTCTCCTTCAGCATGTCCCGGAGCGGCTCGGTGAAGAATCTGGAGTCGCACCTGTAAAGGAACGTCTGAACGGGTTCTGGTGGCTCGACGATATGGGCTACCATCACCGTCTGATCTGCGCCGGAGAGGCGATGGCCGACGAAGAGGGCGAGGCCCCTCTCAGGGACGCTCTTGAAAGTCTTCAGCCGGGCCATGATCGACTCGATGGCAGACATCACGTTCTTCCTCGTGGACTTGCTCTTGATGTTGCTCGATTGGCTCAACTCATTCCTCAGATAGTTTGTGACCTCCGAGACCTGCTTGCCCGGCGGCACGTAGAGGGTAACCAACTCCGTGCCCCTGCCTTCGGCTCCCTCGATCTCCTCGAGCTTACGCTTGAAAAGGTACCTTTCCTTGGCTAGGTTCGTGGCCACCATACCTTTTAATCTCCTAACTCACTAGCGGCTAAAGACGTTATCATGCCCAAGGAGAGGGTGGTCGTTTCCCTGGGCGGTTCAGTGCTGGTTCCTGGTGAAGGCGACCCCGAGTACATAAAGTCCCTGGCCAAGGCCCTC
>JABAOH010095132.1_pt3 | contig 15460 bp, 7 predicted proteins | sample 7062181 | NCBI WGS metagenome assembly JABAOH01 (sample SAMN14538630, study PRJNA623070) | marine sediment metagenome | biome: marine biome [ENVO:00000428]; feature: marine pelagic biome [ENVO:01000023]; material: deep marine sediment [ENVO:00002113]; isolation source: pool of 5 deep marine...
CAGAGGTGCCGCTGACCTGACTGTTTTGGATGGTGATCTGCTTCCGATGGGAATAGCTGCATCCTGCTCCTTCATCCCCAACACTGTAAAAAGTGGAAGGATCGTTTTGGTTGTTGAATTCTGTCAGGAACCAGTCTGCTGAGCGAGCAATATTGGAAACGCGGACTTCGTCAATTTGACCATCGAAGTGTCTGGGATCGCTTGGCGCCAGAAGTCGACCAATATATAGACTAAATGCGCTACTATCAGTTAATGTGCCAATAGTATCAGTTACAGCTCCTACAACTCCATTAACATATATTCTGATTGTGCTTCCTTCCCTTACCCCTGCTACGTGATACCACGTATCAATCAGCGGGTTTGCCTGAGTGTATTTCGCATATTGCCACGCCCCATCATTGACATTAAATTCCCAATAATCCTCAACGACATCATACCTAAGCTCTATAGGGTATACTGTCGCTTCATCCCCGGCTTTAGAAATGACTTCTCTATCTTGAGCTTTAGCATCTAGCTTTGCCCAGGCCTCCCATGTAAAATCACTATTATAAACAATTAAGCTAGCACCACTACCAGCATCAACATAATCATCAGTCCCTTCAAAATCTAAAGCTCCGTTGATCTCACCGCTAACCTGGTCAGCAGAAGTCATGCTTGCTTCGAACGACCCGTCATTATTATTAGAAGTGGAATCATAAGCATAACTGTCGACTGTGGGTGTCTCCTTAAAATGCCACACACCCTTGTAGTTAGAATCCCAAACTCCGGTTGCATTTTCCTGGGAAGAACTGATACAGGAGTTTCCATAATACATGTAAATGACTGTATCGGTATTATAAGAAAGCGTCGGGATTCTTACCCAGGCAATAAGTGTTCCGTTAGTCCCGTCGTAATCTTCAATCTCGTGGTCTAGCTGCGTGCCGCTTGTATCTTTGAAGATGATGTCATATCCACTTGAATTTTGAATGCGGCCGTTCGTGGGATCCGCTGTAGTTGTCTTTAGCCAATCGCCTGATAGACTGACAAGTAGAGGGAAATTTGTTAGGTCAGAAGTGCCACTGACCTTTATATTATCAATCGTTAGCTGCCTCCAGGAAGAATACTCGCATTCCTCACCCCCCACACTGTAAAAAGTGGAAGGATCGTTTTGGTTGTTGTACTCGGTCAGGATCCAGTCGGCTGAGCGGGCAGTGTTTGAGATGCGGAGTTCGTCTAACAGCCCGTCTATGTGATCATCTGCATCAGATCTCCCGCCCATGTATAAGGCACGTGTATCCGTATTTATTGGACCAGTGAATGCCCCAGTTCCATCTGAAGAACCGTTGAGATAGACTGTCCGCGACCCGCTGGTCTCCCAAGTACCGACGAGATAATACCAATTATTCGCTAAGAGCGTTGTGGTTCCTATAATTACATCGTCATCCCCCCCATTTAGAAAGAATTGAGGGTAGCTATCGTCCAGCAATAGCTGATAATCATTAGGATTACCCAGACCTTTGCGCAGGAGTGGATCTACTTCACTGCCTGCGCCAAAGCTTCTGAGGTTAATCCACCCAGAAAGCGTGATAGCTGTAGTTGGTTGTAAGCTAGAAGAGTTGGGGACACTGATACAGTCACTAGCATCAAAATCTTGTGCATTCGCGATCTGCCCTGAAGTTGACTGTGTAGGAACCTGACTTCCAGTGCCTTCACCCCCTTGTCCATGGTTGGTATTAGACGTGCTGTCCTTGAATTCACCAGCAGTGCCGTTGCCGCTTTCTTTAAGATGCCATACTCCAAGGTAGTTAGAGTTCCAAACACCGGTCACATTCTCCTGGGTAGTACTGATACACGGATTTCCGTAATAAATGTTAATGACTGTATTTGTATTATAATAGAGGGTGGGAATTCTCACCCAGGCAACAAGCGTTCCTCCGGAGGCTGATCCATCATAATCTTCAATCTCATGGTCTAACTGGGCGCCGCCTGTATCTTTAAAGATAATGTCATAGCCACTGTCATTTCTGATACGCCCGTTTGCTGGATCTGAAGTGGTTGTTTTTAGCCAGTTGCCTGATAAGCTGACAAGGAGAGGAAAATTTGAATGGTCAGAGGTACCACTGACCTTGGTATTATCGATTGTTATCTGCCTAAAGTAAGAATAGCCGCATCCTGCATCTTCCGTGTGCGTGACACTCGTTGGCGCAATGCCACCTACGCTGCCCGAAGTTAGAGCGATATTGCTCGTTCCAAGGTCGATTGTGACCGTATCATTCTCCACAAGGTTGCTCACATTCGCCTTTAGGATATAGTTGACTGTGTTGCTTGCTGAAATGTTGAAGTCGGCACTGAAGGTTATGGTGCTGACTCCTGCGTTAACCACGCCCGAACCGCCAACTGTTGTGGTCTCCCCAGCTTCGATCGTACCGTCATTATCGTTATCCACGTAAATCTCAAGGCTTGAAAAATCTCCCTGGTCAATTCCTGTAACAGAGGAAAGCTGGAATTGTACGGAATCGACTGTGACCTGGCTGGGACCGCTGTTAGTTAGCTTGAAAGCAAACAGCTCAGCTCCAGTGGCAGAACCAGTGCCCCCAAACTGGTCAATCTCCTGGCCTGCGGTGTGCTCAGCGATCGTCACATCACTCACTTCTTCCTCATTTCCAACATTGTAAAAATTAGAGGGATTGTTCTGGTTGTTGTACTCTGTCAGGATCCAGTCGGCTGAACGGACGCTGTTGGAGATACGAGCTTCATCGATGGGGCCGTCAAAAGGTTGGTTGCCGCCAATTACTACATCACTAGATGAAGAAGTAATTGATCCTGACCCAGTTAGACTGTCCACTTCCGTTCCATTTCTGTATATCTTTACATTGCTTCCATTATATACGCCCACCATGTGATACCATGTACCAGCTGTGTTACCATCTGCAGATGAGTACGCCTGGGTAGTACTATCTGCAGTAAAAGTAATCCTGTAGTCTGCATCCCAATCCTGATAAAGATAATATTGACCCCCTTTTCTTACAATACCTGTTGAAGATGCCGGCCTAACCTCCTGCAACTGCACCCAAGCTTCAACTGTTATTGTGGTTCCTGTAATATTTAGACTTGAGTCATTCCCGCAGCCAATATAATCATCTATTCCATCAAATTCTTGACCATAACTGATCTTTCCTGTAACTTGAGCAGGAACATATCCGGAGGTACCATCCCCGCCCTGTCCGTGATTTACATTAGACGTGGAATCTTTAAACTCATCTGCAGTGCCATTGCCAGTTTCCTTTAAATGCCAGACACCTACGTAGTTAGAATCCCAAACCCCGGCTGCGTTCTCTGTAGAAGAGCTGATGCAGGTGTTTCCATAATACATATAAATTACTGTATCTGTATTGTACGAAAGGGTGGGGATTCTCACCCAGGCAACAAGTGTTCCGTTAGTTCCGTTATAATCTTCAATCTCGTGGTCCAACCGCGTGCCACTTGAATCTTCAAAGATAATGTCATAGCCGCTGGAATTCTCTATTCGGCCGTTTGTAGGATCCGCGGTGATTGTCTTTAACCAGTCTCCTGAGAGACTAATAAGAGCAGGGAAATTTGTATGGTCAGAGGTACCACTGACCTGACTTGATTGGATGGTTATGGATCTCTTGTAAGAGTATTGGCATTCCTCATTCCCCACACCATAAAAAGTGGAAGAATCGTTCTGGTTGTTGTATTCGGTCTGGATCCAGTCGGCAGAAAGGGCAATATTGGAAATACGGACTTCGTCGAGGTTTCCGGCGAAATTATACTCATTGCCGTTCAAATCTTCCCTGTTTCCAAACCTCAAGGTGTTTAAGCCAGTCACCGAGTTAAAAAATGCCTGGGTAGTAGCACTCCCGCCGTATGTATAAACGCCAGTAATTTGACTGCCGTCTATAAAATGCTTATTCCCTGAACTATCAACTGTCATTACATAATGATGCCAGCTCCCATCAGCGTAATTAGCGGGAAAAGAACAATTCCAAACATTCGTACCATCTTCCCTTATGCCTGCCATAAATACATTATCTGGATTGTAATACATAATATCTAAGTCGCTGCTATCATCAGTATTACAGCTTGCGGAAAACAGAATTTTATAATCTGAAGTATCTGTGTACTTAAACCAGATAGATATACTTCCCACNNNCCATCTTTCTTAATGGTTAAGGTCCGCTCGTGCATGGTTGCTGTACCGGCAGTCGTCTTCCAGCGCACATCTATGGCTTGTCCGGCTCCAACACCGGTCAGACGAGCATGTAAGCCAACTGGGAATGAATTGCCTACATTTAAAGAGCCTTCGACATAGATTTCCCTTTCGGTATGCGCAACCTGCGTGCCATTGACAAAGAGCGAAACATGTTCTGTAAGGCCGTCGGAGACGTTAGATACTGAACCACTGAACCAAACAAGGTAGTCACCTGCACCGGGAGTAAGCGACATACTGTCAACCGCAACATATGTACTGCTCGTTGTGGTAGTATTTAAGGTGGCCGTGGCTTGCGAAGCTCCTGGCGAACCAATCTTCTCTACCACCAGAGTTCTTTCATGCAAGGTCAAAGTCCCACCCGATGTTCGGGCACGAACTTCAATTGCCTGCCCGGCTCCAACACCAGTCACAAGTGCTTGAAACATAATAGGAAACGAGGTGTTGGCAATAGACTCTTCTGTGTAGATTTGTCGTTCGGTGTGCGCAACCTGTGTGCCGTTGACATACAGCGAAACGTACTGATATCTGGCTACAGTAGTGTTCTGCAGCGAGCTGCTGAACCAAACAAAGTAGTCTCCTGCACCTGGAGTAAGCGACATACTGTCAACTGCAACATCTGTTGCGCTAGTTATATCAGTGTCTAATGTTGCGATGGCTTGTGAAACGTCTGCTGAGTCAACAGCTTTTACTGTGAGTGTCCGTTCGTGCATCGTTGCCGTTCCGCCTGTTGTTCTCCACCGAACATCTATAGCTTCTGCGGCCCCAACACCGCTTATGAAAGCACTAATTGCAACGGGGTAACTGGTATTAGGAATAGAGTTTTCAACAAATACCTCTCGCTCGGTATGAGCCACTTGTACACCATTATCATATACAGAGACATACACTCTAGTATTTCCAGTATTATTCTCTACCGACCCACTAAACCAAACAAGATAGTCGCCTGCGCCAGGTGTGATCGACATACTATTAACCACAGTATCTGAAGCGCTCGTCGTCGTGGTGTCCACTGTTGCCGTGGCCTGTGAAATATTTTCCGCTTGCGCTGGAGTAAACTTTAGGGACCCGTTCATTTTTCCGGCAACTTGGTTACCAGATCCCATTTCCTGGAATGTCCCATCATTATCCATAGTGGTTGAGTCATAGGCATAACTATCAACTGTTGGCGTTTCCTTAAGATGCCAGACACCCTTATAATTTGAATTCCAAACTCCGGTTATATTCTCTTGAGAGGCGCTGATGCAGGAGTTTCCATAATACATGTAAATGACTGTATCGGTATTGTAAGAAAGCGTGGGAATTCTTACCCAGGCGACAAGCGTCCCTCCAGAGGCAGACCCGTCATAGCTTTCAATCTCATGGTCAAGCTGCGTGCCGCCTGTATCCTTAAATATAATGTCATAGCCGTTGGCATTTTGAATTCGCCCGTTTGTTGGATCGGCAGCAACTGTCTTCAGCCAGTCGCCTGATAGATCGATAAGGGCAGGAAAATTGGTAAGGTCCGAAGTGCCACTGACCTTGGCATTATCGATTGTAATCTCCCTCCAGTAATAATAAGTGCAATCTCCACCTCTTGTGTGAGTGACGCTCGTGGGTGCACTGCCTCCCGTATTGCCCGAAACAAGACTAACGTTGCTCGTCCCCAGCCCGATCGTGACCGTATCATTTGGAGACAGGTTGCTAACATTCCCCTTCAGGATGTAATTGACCGTCCCGCTTGCTGAAATGTTGAAGTCAGTGCCGAAGGTGATTGTCGTGACACCTGCATCCACTGTGCCTGAACCGCCAACAGTTGTTGTTTCTCCAGCTTCTATAGTGCCGTCGTTATCGTCATCCACACAGATCTCAAGGCTTGAAAAATCTCCCTGGGCCATCCCTGAGACTGAGGAAAGCTGGAATTGAACCTCAGCAACGGTAAGCTGGCTGGCTGTGTTGTTGGTTAATTTGAAGGCAAACAGCTCAGCCCCGGTGACCGAGCCACTAGTTTCAAACTTATCCGTCTCTTGACCTGCGGCGTGCTCATCGAGCAGCGCATCTTTTGTATCTTCTTCACTCCCCTCGTTATAAAAAGAGGAAGGAGAATTCTGGTTATTGTATGTTGTTGTCATATAATCCACGCCCCTGTCTATCTTTGAGATGCGCAGTTCGTCGATTATACCGTTGATATACGAAGTATAGGCTGACCTGTATCCAATAGTGTTTGTGCCATTAGCAAAAGCGGTATTACCTGTTTTGGATACACTTCCCAATGGGCTGGTGTTATGATAAGTATACAGATTACTTCCGTTATACCTACCTACATAGTAGTACCATGTCGCGGCACTTGCAGTTCCCGCCTCTAAGGTCGTGCTGCTCACGCGGAACCTCGGTGTAGTAGGGTCGTTCATCCCGAACATATCGGTATCTCCGTTATTCCAGACGAAAATACCTGGGTCAGTGCCGCCAGTAAAATCATCATATTTTACCCAACACTCGATATACATACTGCCACTCACAAAATCCAGGGATGAACTGTAGGGAACACTAAAGTAACCATTGGTTGTGTTGTACGCTTTGCCTATCTTGGCATCAACATGACTCGGTGTCCCCTGGGGAGAGCCGTCGTTGTCGTTACTCGTTGAATCGTAAACTGTTCCCGAGCTTTCTTTAAAGTGCCAGACAGCTACGTAGTCCGAATCCCAGACTCCGGTTATGTTCTCTTGGGAAGAACAGATGCAGTCGCTTCCATAATACATATAAATGACTGTATCAGTGTTGTAAGAAAGTGTGGGGATTCTTACCCAGGCTATAAGCGTTCCTCCTGAAGCAGAGCCGTCGTAGCTTTCAATCTCGTGGTCCAGTTGGGTCGTGCCAGTTGAATCTTTAAAGATGATGTCATAACCATTGGCATTCTCTACACGTCCGTTTGTAGGATCCGCAGTAGTAGTCTTTAGCCAGTTGCCTGAGAGACTGATAAGGACAGGGAAATCTGTGAAGTCAGAGGTACCACTGACCTGACTGGATTGGATGGTGATCGGCTTGCGAAAGGAATACTCACACACTACCTCATCCGCACCAATGTCCCAGGCGCCAGAACGGGTCTCGCCATCGATATCGTCTGTGAAAGAGCCAGAAAGATTCTGGCCGTTATCCAGGGCATCATGACCGCATGTCTCGAGGTGCAAGTCCTCAAGGTCAGGAGTGATAGAGATGAAAAGGTCGTCTAGACCCCCACCAGGGGGGGCCTGGTTGTTGCTCCCTGGATGAATACCACTGTCAACCGTGGAATAGAGGTTGTTGCCGGAACTGGGGAGAACAGTCACCGTCGATTCAATGTCAAAATCCTGGCCTCCGCATCCTACCGAAATGTTATTCCTCATGATGGCATTAGCAGTCTGTCTGATGCTGAATCCATCCCCTGACATGTTATAGACGGTATTGTTATCCATGGTGACTGTAATATAATCTTCATACATACGGATTCCAAAATCACCATCGTAAAGGATGCAGTTGCGCACTGTAAGGCTACTGTAGATGTTGATACCCCTTACGTTGCTGGAATAATCATGGAGCAGTATATTGGCAATCAGGCATTCATCGGCATCAGGAGGATTGTCTGTAATAATAGGTTGACCCGCATTGTCGTATATATTGGTAATTTCCAGCCACTCCAGCCGCGTGTAGGGATCTCTTATATAAAAAAGGTGAGTGCCGACTCCGCCCTGTCCATCCACCACCACGCCCGTACCGGCGGTACCGTTGTGCCGCTGGCCCTCGGCCACGGTCAGATGCATGTAGTGAGTGCTGTCAGTTATTGAACCATCAAACCGAGTCTCGCCGGTCATAAGGAACGGCCCATCCTTGTAGCATACACCAACCTCCACGAATTCGCTTGATACCAGATTGCCGTCCCGGGCGTTTTCCCATGTCTGAATATCGTTGTAAGCGCGAGAGATTGTATAAGTGGCATCTGTATGCGTAGATATGGCAGCAGACTGGACGGTGACTTGGGTGTGGCTATCGCGGGATAGGATGTAAAAGATTTCGGTATCGATCTCCAGCTCATCCCCCACGCCTACAGCGCCAACCGCCGTGGGGTCCGGCAGACTCGCCCCTTCACTAAAGATCACTGTGGTCGTGCCAGAAGTAATAGAAGCTTTTCCCGTGTTATAGAGAATCCCTGTATTCGTTCCTATAGAACGGTAGTTGGTGGTGAAAGTTGTGGAATCTTGCGTATGAGTAGCGTTTGTAATCGATCCTGATTCTGTTACATTCTCTACCTCATCAATGTCTGCGGCGCCGACTGAGAAGGTGGTTGTGTCGCCGCCTGTGAGATTGGAGACAGTTGCCCGCACCAGATACCTGGTGCCACTCGTGCCTGGGCTAAAGTTGTTGGTAAAGGTGAGCACTCCGCTCGACGGCGTCACACTCCCTTGGATCAGGGTATCGCCCGGGTCATCCACTACACTATCATTATCCACGTCTTCCCACAGCTCTCCGTTGCTGACATCGCTGTTGGCCACGCCTCCACCCGTAGTGAAGTTCACCCGCACATTATCCACGGTCGCGGTCCCAGTCCGGGTCAGCCTGAACCGATAAAGGACGTCAGTGACCGAAGATGTGGCTCTAAATCTGTCTGATACCTGACCATATGTATGGTTCGCCAGAGTGAGCGTTCCATCAGCCGCCGGCTTGACCGGGACAGCGCCAATGGCCCAATGATCTCCTGCAGCAGTCAGTGTCCAAGACATCGTGACCGTTGCTGCACCCGGCTCAGTGCTCCCAGCTCCAGTACTACCGGATAGAAGTATATTCCACCGCTGAGTTTGATTAGCACCCACGGTTGCCGAAGTAGCATACTCTGCAGCTAGAGTGTCAAAGACAAGCTCACCTGTTGCTGAAGAAACATCTACTGTGGCTGTTGTTCCGTCAGCTGCTGCTGAAGCAAAGGTTCCAAGCGGCGTGGTTTGGTCTACCCCTGTAAATGTGACGACGCCGGCAAAACCTTCTTGTAAAAGATCCGCGCTAAAGGTAACGACAACATCATATGTTCCAACAGCAGGAGCGATAAGCCTCCAGATCTCAATCCTGGCATCATCAACATTGGCAACTGTTCCTACAAGCGTAAGTGCCACGCCATTGTATGTGATCCCGGTAACGGTCTCAAGATTGTCATTGTTAAAAGAAACACCGACGAGCATCAAGCGGTCCGCACCTGATGTCGTATGAGGTATTGTTATACTGATACCAGTTGTTGAATTACTGGACACAGCATCAACTTGAACAGCGGCCTCGGCGGTGCTCGGATATGCCAAGCAGAATCCAGCAATTATGATTATCAGCGCCAGCCAAGTTTTGACGCTGTTTTGATTACGACGAATATTATCCATCGTAAACCTCCTTAGGTTATCCCCAATATTAGTAAGATTAATCTTTTAAGACGAGAAGCTCGGGCGTGCGCAAAGTGCAACATTTTTGCCCTTCTGCTGCAAAGATTAATGCTGCGGCCCTCACGCTCCACAGAGACCACCTTGCCTAAAATTTGCTTAGCCTCAACCGGTTCATCGCAGATAGTAGAGGCATCACCGCGCAGGAGAAATAAACGAGGATTGAATTTTGAGGGTTGATTTGAGGAGTCGCTCTTTTTTTTCTCGATGCCGACCACACGATGGGCAATGACTTTTTTTCCTACGAGATAAAGAAGAATGTCTCCCCTCTTGATATCGAATGACGATATGGGTATTACTGTGATTGTCTCCCCCTCTTTTATAGTAGGGTGCATACTCAGACCAGGAGCTTTAAATCGCACACATTGTCCGCGACGAAGAAGCTCAGTGCTCACATCAATAAATAAAGGTTGCGCGCAGCGTATCGCGGACTCTTTGCTGCGTTGTGCGTTAAGCGAAGAGTCGCGAGAATCGAATAAAGAGGACTGAGGGGATGGGCAGTGCAAAGGCTTTAATTTTTCATGCTTGGCCTGCGGTTTCCCACTGTTTATTACTTTATCCTCAGTCCTCATTACTCAATTCTCCAATTTCTGGATAAACTTAATCACTCGTTTATCAGGAACAAAGCTAAGCTCACAGCAGGGAACGGCTTTGGCAACCTTTCCCAAAAAACCGAGACTGAAGTCAACCGCTTCAGTTCTATAAAAAGAAGAAAAGCTGCAAGTAAAAAGGCGCTCTACAGCTTCAGCTTTTCTTTTCATGCGAATTGCGTTTTTTTGTCCTTTTTTCAAGAAATAGATTCTTGTCAAAGGGGCTCGTTCCGGAGAGGCAAACCCAGCATCGCCATGCCAGGGAGTTCCGTACATCCAGATCCTTTCCCCCGAATTCCGCAAAATTATTCGATCATCGCTGAGGACCTTCGCATCTGGTTCATCGTCCCAAAGTTGGGCCATAGTGCTCTTACCTGCTCCAGAATGGCCGACAAAAAGATGGCCGTTTCCCTGGGCATCCACGACACCGCTTGTGTGAAGTTCAATTCCTCTTCCCGACAGAAGAAAATTGTTTATGAGAAGCTCATCAAGCGGGTATTCTAACGGATAAATTGGTTTATCGTGGTCAAAGTAAGGACGGTGTAATAAAACTCCGCCCTTTGTGAAATCTTTCCTAACCCGGGCCACTTTATACGGAATCTTCCCTGAGGTCGGGGAAGCGAAGCGAAAATGATAGAAGCCGCAATCATAATACAGCTGCCAGAGGTTACCGGAATCGAAGAGCTTATCACCTGAAGTCTCTTTATCCAGCTTTTCCCAGGATGCCCATATGAATATGTCAGGATTCCTTCCGTTAGTGACAAACTTCTCCACTGAGCCGTCAATACTAAGCTTCAGCTTGGGGTCAGCAGAGGTAAGAGCTATAGTGACGTCAGCAATCCTAAAATAAACCCTGCTAACGCCCTCTTTGGAACAATCGTTGTTTTTAATTGTTAAAGTTTCAGCCATCGGCAGTTACCTCGCAAGAGAAAATATTCAGGGCTAGATACCAGTCCTCATTCCCGGAAATTTGCATTGTTAGCTAGCCCCCCTCAAGATCCAATGGTGTGACATACTAAGCCAACGTTGTCACAGGTTGAGACGACCGGTCCATAAGTAGTGTCATTCTTGCAAAATCCCAACACTGATTCTTGTGGTCTCAACGGAATTTGCTTCAGTTCTGGTTTCGAATAGGTCTTTTTTGATTTCTGTTCGAGGTTAGCTGTGCTTTCTTTCATGATTTTTCTCCTTTTAGTCTTCAGGCGCCTTGCAATGGCGATCCTTGATCGCCAATGGCTGGCTCCTGATCATTATTTACTGAGAGCTTATCGCTCGCAGCTATAGGTTTACCCTGGTGCAAGGGTCCAACTACCTGCATCAGGTCTTTATATTTACCGCCGCCTTTACAATATTCGCAGTCTTTTTTGGGCGGAACAGGAATGCCGAGGGCGTACGCACGCAGATGAGCTACGTGGCAGAGGAAATCTACCGGGACCTCTGGCTCTCCATTCTCCAGCTCTCCAAAGGCAGGGCACGCACCGCACAGGGCCTTTATCTTGCACTCCACACATTTAGTGTGCCTTGTGATCTGTTTCTTGCGCACCTTCAATAGAAATCGCTCCCATCCGTCATGAAAACTGCCCTGGCGCAAATCCCAGGCTTCACCGTGGGAAAGCACACAGATACTGGCCTTGCCAGAGGGATCAACGGCAAAGGCGCTGATTCCACCACCACATTGGTAGAGATCAGAACATCCCACAGCAGAAGGAGCAGGACCGTTGAATCGCTCTGCAAACTTTCTCAATTCGCTCACCCGTTTCGGGTCATGTAGATCCAGTGCCACAACTTCCTCTGGCGTAAGCCGCACGTTTAGCGGGCTCTGGGAGCAGTCAATCCTGGGATTGATCATGGCATCAAACTTAAACTCCAGCCCCAGCTCCTCTTCCGCATATCGTTTCATCTCCCATATCTCATGCTTGTTAATCGTGATAGCCATGGTCTTGAGCTTTAGAGGAAGGTCCCTTTCCATAAGAATTTTGATCCCCTGCATGCATCGTTCGTATGAACCCGGAATGCCCGTGACTCGCTCATAGGTTTCCTGGGTGCGGCCATAAAGAGTTATTTCAATGCCGAACGGTCGCCACTTGACCAGATAATCTGCTACCTTTGGAGTGATGAGCGTCCCGTTAGTAAACAGGCTTATGATAAAGCCCTTCTGCTTGGCATAAGTGTAAATGTCCAGGAAATCCTTCCTGGCAAAGATCTCTCCGCCCGTATACAGGAGCCACAGGCAGCCAGCCTCGCTAATTTCATCAAGGATACGACAGTGTTCATCATAGGTGAGCTCGCTTCTTCTGGCCTGTTTGTCGCTCAGGGGAAGGCTGTTGTAGCAATGGGCGCATTTTAGATTGCAGCGCTGGGTTATTTCTAAGGACGCGCTAACGGGGACTCGTTGGGCTACCACCCTCTGGTGAAGGTCAAGGCTCCAATCGCCATAATTTTGAATTTTCATTTCTCAATCCTTTTCTCGAACAATGTCATACGGCAATAAGCTTGTCCATAAACCGAAAAAATCTCTTTTATCTCTGTACGGGCAAGACGCAAATCAGACTTTACTCTGGACATATAACTAAAATTAAGGGAATTACCCCTGTAAGTAAATCGCCTTTGGGGATGAAATTTAGAGGTAACTTTCATCTTTTTATCTCACCTGGAAAGATGATTTACTCTCACCATTCACGAAGCGAGGGGTCAAACAGAGATAGTTGCGTTCATACAGAGGCACGCAGGTCTAATCAAACACACCTGGGGTTATCCCGAGAAAAGGGGGATTAAATAGGGGTTAAATGGGGGGCAAATAGGTGATAAATTAGGGGCGATATGAATCAAACAATGTACCGCCAGTTAAACGAGAGCCAAATGAGGGGAAAAAAGGAGAAATTTAGTAACCTTTGTTATTCAGTGATCTTGAGCTCAAATAAGAGGCAGATAAGTGCGGGCTTGATGAATCAAGCCCATACATTAAATATAAGAGTTCATTTTCTATAAAAAAGGTGGGTTTGATGAATCAAACCCCTACACAAGATAAGTTAAGCCGCTACAAATAATTGGCCCTTATTTATTTGCGTTTGACCGCTATTTATTTATGATATATAATTTTTGAAACCAATTGGCCAAACAAATAATAAGCACGGGCTTGATGAATCAAGCCCCTACAACAATAAATATAAGATTCCAATGAGAAAGTCTCGTATTAACTCCGAGACGCCTTATTAAATACGTGCACAACTGGTTCTCCTATCTTAAAAACGGTCTGTCAAGGAAGGTACCCGAAGACCGCCTCTCCGGCAAGGAGGGCTATTCTGGCCTCAGAGCTAACCTCCAGAACCTGCGCCCTTTTGTCAAACGGCATTGGTGGAAGGGCTTGCTGGGCGCAGGACTCATAATCTTCACCTCTTTGCTCGGCTTTCCTCAGCCCCTTATCATGCGGTATGTCGTTGATGACGTCATCCTCGACCGTCAAATGGGACTTCTTATCGGAGCAGTCCTTCTTCTTATGGGGATCTTTTTGGCGGAACACCTGGCAAATCTATTCCAGAAATACTATTTTGCCCGCTTTGAGCGGGAGGTCACACTCGACATCCAGAAAGACCTGCTTGACCATACTCTGAGTCTTCCAAAATCGTTTTTCGACGATAACCAGACGGGGTATCTGATGTCCAGACTGTCTTCTGACGTAGAAGGGCTGCGATGGTTTTTTTCCAGCACTATCGTCCACATCTTCAGTAATACCATTCGCTGTATAGGTGGACTAGGGCTCTTGTTCTATCTGGAGTGGAGGCTGGCCGTGGGTGTTCTGGTAATCCTTCCTTTTGTAGCTATCTCTGTGCGTTACTTTTCTGGTAAGGTTTACGCCTTGAGCCATCAGAGTATGGAAAAACAGGCTATGGTCTCGAGCGATTTCCAGGAGTCATTATCTTCAGTCTCTTTAATCAAAGCTTTCTCCTCGGAAGCTCGAACAATTGGGCGACTTATGTCCGGTTTAAGGGGCACATTTCAAATCTCGATGGAACAGTCCACGGTGAGTTCAGTTGCAAATTTTATAATCAATTCCACGCCTGCTGTAGCCAGAGGCGTCGTGCTGGCCTTGGGCGCTTATTTTGTGATCAACAACCAATGGACCCTTGGCTCTCTGCTTGCATTCCTTGCTTACCTGGGATACGTGTTCGGCCCAGCCCAATATCTAGCCTCTGCAAACCTTGAGCTGCAAAATGCACGAGCATCGCTGGAAAGAGTCTCGGCTCTTTTTGACATCGTCCCAGAAGAGAAAATTGGAGTCGGCAAAACCGTCGATAAGCTAAAAGGGGAGATCGAGTTTAAAAACGTCTCCTTTTCCTACGATGACCGCGAGCCTGTATTAGAGGATGTCTCCTTCCGTATCAATGCCGGAAAACATGTGGCTATTGTGGGGCCCAGTGGAGTGGGTAAAACGACCCTAATGAGCCTTATTCTCCGTTTTTATAAGCCTGTATCGGGTGAAATTTACTTCGACGGAAATCCAGCCACTGACTATGAAGTGGGTTCTTTACGTCGTCGGATAGGATATGTTTCCCAGAGCACACTCCTCCTGTCCGGTACTATAATGGATAACCTTCGCTACGGAAATCCCGAGGCAAACGAAAAGAAGGTCAGACAGGCCACAAAAGCGGCTGGCATCCACGAGTTTATCCAAAGCCTGCCAGAAGGCTATAAAACTGAAATAGGAGAAAAAGGAGTCAACCTCTCTGAAGGACAAAAACAGCGGCTCTCGATCGCAAGGGCGCTGGTTAAAAACCCGGACATCCTGGTGCTGGATGAGCCAACCGCCGCGTTGGACAGCGAGACGGAAAAGTCTATCTTCAGCAGCCTTCCCTCACTTGTTCGGGATAAGACTCTTTTTGTGGCAGCCCACCGACTCTCTACTATCAAGGACTCAGATTCTATTCTACTTCTAAACGAGAACCGCCTTATAGCCGTCGGTACACACAAGTCACTCCTGGAGACAAACGAATACTATCGCTCGCTGGTTGGTTTCCAGCAAATATAGACTTAAACTTAGTCCTAGCTCCATAATGGAGATTAATCCAGGAGAGAATGTCATAGCACAGAACAAAATAAGATTTCAGCTCACTCACAATCTGAGACCTCTCCCCCATTTGCCGAATATCCAGAGCCAAAAATCGATTGCAATTTCCATTACTATGCAGAAGATGGTGAGAGTAAATCATCTCTTTGGATGAGAAGAAGAGAAG
>JABAOH010001315.1_pt1 | contig 15456 bp, 15 predicted proteins | sample 7062181 | NCBI WGS metagenome assembly JABAOH01 (sample SAMN14538630, study PRJNA623070) | marine sediment metagenome | biome: marine biome [ENVO:00000428]; feature: marine pelagic biome [ENVO:01000023]; material: deep marine sediment [ENVO:00002113]; isolation source: pool of 5 deep marine...
GTCAGAATATCAACTTGTTCCTCCTCTTGTGACAGATTATTTAAATCTCCAAAAAAATTGCCATCCTCTAAAGTATCTTCAGTTGTTATAACAGATGTAATTTCTGATGTATTAACTCCAAAATCTAAAGCACTTGAATCTTCCATATTAGCTTTAATTTAATACTATAACATAATTATAATTAAAGTTTAAAAATCAATTTTTTATCATATTTTAATAAATAAAAGAATAATCATTCTTCACTTTCAAACTCATCAAATTCATCTTCGGATTCAGCTTTGTCTACATATTCGTATATTTTAATTCCATCGCTGTCATTTATCAAAACATAGCCATCTGTTATTACATTAAGCAATGCCTCCTTGAAAATTTCTGGTGTTATTTTAAATGGCATTTCTTCTTGAGAAGTTTTGTATAAATTCTCAGCATTCATTTTATTATTCTGTTTCAAAACACGGACAATCCTACATGCCATAATTCTCTCTCTTGAATTTGCAAATTTTTCTGCCACTTCATTATCAATATTTGAATTTTGCGAATTGATTAATGAAACAATTGAAAATTCTTTTTTGTTATATTTAAAATTATCATTAATATAGAATTTTAGATTTGGATCTGTTTTTTCCCCTGGCTCTCTGTTTATTATTGAACATTTAAGGAAACTATTTAATACAGGAGTTAGATCTCGCAGAGAAATTCCCATATTTTCAGCAATTTCAATCGCTGTTAATTTGTCGTGTTTATTGAATTGAAGAAGAAGGAAGAACTGTGGTGTAGTTACTTCAATACGATAATCAATTCCACCAATTGTCATGTTAACAATAGCATAGCCTTGGTTAAAATTATAAGTTATTTCTCTATGTTTGTATCGTTTTGTAAAATATGCCGTAAAAATATCTAAATATGGTTGTACTTCAATTGGAACATTGTACTCTGTTTCATCATTTGACATTGTACAGTCCCATACAGCATAACTTAGTGGCAATATTGTCACTTTTGTCTTATCTAGTTTAGTTGGATCTAAACCTATCTTAATATATTTTTCAGATGTAACTTTTATTTCCAGACGATCCATAAATTTTTTATGTTTGCGACAATTTTCAATATCCCTAATCATATCAAACATTCTTTGAAGAAGTCGATTATCAGATTTCCGAATTTTCAGACAGTTTAATATTGCCCTTTCTGCTTCCAGATCTGCATCACTCTTCAAAAGTCTATTTTGTAGTGTATTGATAAAATATAACATTACCATATCTATTTCATCAAATTTTGTTGCCATTTTCATAACATTACGAACTTCTTTCAAAATCTTATCTTTATTTGTAGAGTTACTTCCAATTTTTCTAAGATTTTCATCCACGTATTTTATTAGACTCTTGACAAATAATTGATTAGAACCCATGCCAACCATAAATTTCTCTTTATTTTTACTACCAAATAGTTTCTCTCTCTTATCTCCTGCTGCATAACTAAGCTTTTCATAAAATTCGAACATTTTAAATAAAGAGATAATATCATGAATAGTTATCGTCATATTTTCCATTGTATTTCCAAATATTTCTTGGAGAGAAAAATTACTATTTTCATAATAATACTCTCTGTTCAAAACATTCCTATAAAAAAGATAATTAGCAATTAGAACAACATGCGAATATTTTTTCTTATTATCTAAATTCTTCTTTACACTATTTTCATATATATACAAATGTCTTGAAAATGTTGTAATAGTAACAAAATTCTTCTGACATACTTCCTTAAAAAATTCAATTGTGAAAGTATGATTTTCAATTCGCTCATTAATTAAATTGCCAATCATCTTTGTATGATCATCCAATATATTAAATACAATTCTATCAACTTCAGTGGGATTATCATTAATTAATGAATACAATATATTAGAAAACATAAATGTGTTAATATTTTTTCCACCATCATGAAGTATCTTTTCACAATATGTTCTAAATGCATCAAGTTGTTTCTCTCGGTCTACAAATGAAACAATAAATTTTGGAGAATTGTAATTTAGAGCTTTGAAATTATAAAGCCCAAATGCTGATATATCTTCAAGAGTAGCTGTCATCTCAAATTATTATATTTATTTTAATTTATTATTGCATATGTTGAAATTGGTCCAATTTTTTTGATTTACGAGTGCAATGATTAAATCAAAAAAATTGGCTGAATAAATAATCTAATTATTTGTGATTGGATAAATATTGAAAAAAAAATAGCATCTACTTAAAGTTAATCTCACTACTAATATACCATTATACTATTATATCATTTAAATATGAATTCAATAATTAAATTACTTAATGACATACCTAAAGATACATCTTGTTTGACAACAATAAATTTTATTGATCATACTGATAATAATATAGCCTCATATATTGTCCCTCAAGATATTTGCCACAATAAATTAAGATTAATAATGGGAATAACAAAATCAAGATATGTTGAAAAAAGGAAAAGAGTATATAGATTACGAAATATGTTTATAGAAATAGATAATAAAGGAAATAAAAAATGCTTTATTAAAAATAACGCTTATAGTAAATTAAAGGATAAATTACTTGTGAGTGTAGATAAAATAGAAAATATCGACTATGAAACAATTCCGAAACTTGATAAATACCACTCTGTTATTTATCAAAAAATTAGAGAAATAAAATATGGCAATAAAAATCATATTTTTATAAATTTTATTGAAGAGAGATGTTGTAAAGGAGGATGTCATGATGAAACGATAAACTATTTTGAAATAAATTTTATTAATCTAGATCAAGAAACTAGAGATAGTGTACATGATTTTATTTCAGCAATAATTTCCTAGCAACCATGAATAAGACGGCAAACAAAATGCCATAAATTACAACTCCAGTTCGTGATACTCTTCCTGTAAAATCTGGATTAATTTGGGGTACATATTTACCAATAGTATTTTTGACAAATGCTTCAGATAAAATTACATATAGGACTACAATAATTAGTGGCTCGCGCAAAAGAGGAGGAACAAAAGATAAAAGGCCACCAGATTTTTTGCTATTCTCCTCATCTGATACTTCCATCATAGATGGGTTGAATGTTTCACCAGCTAGATTCTTTGAGATATCCCTGGCTAAATCTTCGATATCTGGTTCATCAGAAACACGTGGAGGCATACCGACTGAAGGTGGTAATTCTCCAGGTGGAGGTGGAACCCATTGTGGATAATTATAATTTTCATCCATTGCATAATAAGGAGCCTGTTGTGCTTGTTGTACATGATGAGCTGCATTATGACCTTGCTCATATTGTTGGTTTTGCATAGCACCATACAGTGAATGCGAAGGTCGCGCTATATTTAGATTTGGAACATTATCATAATGTTCCATTCTTTCATTTCTATGTAAATCTTGAATTGATGTTCCAGCCATAGGAGTATTCATATTTTTATTATAATATTATTAGTAAATAAAAATTTTTAGTCTATATTATTTTATTCCATATAATCCATGTTAAGAGATTCCTTTTTATAATGACAATCAATTTTATGCTCGTTCCAATGCTTTAATTGACAATCTTTACTATCATATTTAACTCTAAAACAACCAGCGCATACAAGAGATTTATCAATAATTTCCTCTTTGCAGTTATAACATTTTTCTTTATATTTTAATACCCTATTCTCTAAAATTCTATATCTATTGATAACTATTGGTAAACGTTCTATTTCTTCACCTTCTCGACTTTCTTCTTGTGTAATAATTCTTTCTTTCATACTACCTCCACTTACGATGAGTAATTTTTTATATGTTTCAATATCAAGACTGGAGAATTCATTTTCTGTTCGAAGTTCTGTTAAAATAACATCACCATATATTTTATTGTAGCCATATAATTTTGTCGCTTTCTTGTTTAAAACTTGATCTACTCCAGTAGATGGTTTTTTGTAAAACATTACTAGATTAAATTTACAAAGTGGAACTTCAACATAAGCATAATTTTCCATATCTCCCTCAAAACACTCTTCTATAGGATTTTCATAAAATTGTAATTCATTTTCACTACCATCAGATTTTACCATAATTCCAGTAAATTTTAATTTCTTATAAATTATATTAACAATATCATCTAAGCAAAAACTTGCTTGTTCACATAAACCATCTTCTTTTATTTTTGAACAAATTAAAACAGTTGGTCCATAGATTCTCTGTTTACCGACAACCAAATAACTACTTATTCCATTTACTTTCGACTCGTCTTCATCTAGACCATTTGTCTTCATACTTAAATGGCATAATTGAAATATACTATCTAAGTCTTCATAACATGTATTTGTATCTCCCAAAAGTTTATCGTCCAAACCAATTGTCAAAACAACTGTTTCCATCATCTCATCAGTCGAAAATATCTCTTTTATTTCAATATATTCCTTTATCTGCTCTTTAATAAAATTAGGAGTTAATTTATCGCCCAATTCTTTTGGATTAATTAAAAAATCATTCTGTTTGATAATAGCTACATTAAACATCTTATAATGTAATTATTAATATTTTAATTTTAACATCTTAACGCCACAATTTTTTAACTCCTTTAGTATACTTGGAATAAATTCTTTTTTAATAATTTTAACATTTTTATCTGTTTTCCATTTATAGCGCCCAATTCTATTTTCAAAATCAGTGCGTTTAACTTTGTAGATGTAACACGGATTATTCAACAATTCAAAAGCATTCTCTTTTTTCTCCTCAATAAATGGTATCATCCTTTCCCCATAATCCAGAAATCCTCTCCGAATATATTTATCACGTTCTGGAAGAGTAGATATAAGTGATAGCCATTTTAAATCATAACCATAAATTGAATCAGCTTTTTTACCAAACAAATTTTCCAAATCAATTCTACTCTTCCTACGAATTTTTGTTTTTGTAACTATTTCTTCAGTATATTCTTTTTTGCTAGAAATATATATGAAATTGTCATCAATATATTCTGATAAGATGTTGTTTATACTAATATTCCCACCATTTTGATCTTCATTATTAATTTCAAGTTTAAGGCTTATCCATTTTTCAAGAGCTCCAATTGTTTTTAGTTTATAGTCCATATTAGTGTAGATTTTGATAAGCCGTTCCCTTTGTTTCATTAAAAATTCATGATCCAGATATCTTATAGGAAATGATCCATCAATTATATATTCCTTATATTTGTTTAAATTGTATTCTACGATATCTTTGGCATTCTGTTTGATATTAACCTTTACAAAAAATTTATTATTTGTGTCAACTTTTATTTTAACTCTATGATTTCTATGAAAAGAAGATAATCCTAACAAAATAATTTTTTTATTTTTATTATTTTGAAAAATAGCATCTAATTTTTTATTCAATGAACTTTTCCAGTGATCATTTAGAGTTTTAATTAACTGTTTGCGTTTTGCACTTGATTTTTTTATTTTATCCAACTCTTTATTTAAGTTTATCATCTTTCTTGAATTTCTTATCTGGTTTGTTATTTTGTCTAGATCACATATATGAACGTCTTTGTTATTTTTTATAAAATTATTAATAAAATCGTCTTTTATTTTATTATTCATCCCAACTATATGGCAAACTATGCTGACCATTTTATATAATAAAGCAAGTTATTTTTCGTAAATTAGATATTTTATATATATACCTAATATAAGTAAATATGGAAGAAAAAATATGTTTTAATAAGACTATATTTATTAGTCTATTTATAGTCTTTTTACTCATAATAATATTGTGCCATCTGTTTTTATTTATAAGACAACAAAATGTTTCGAATATTCATCAAGGAATATTGCAAGGACCACTTCCAGAAAAATCACAACCAATAACTGAAACCTATCAAAAAACTTTACCAAAAATATTACCACCACTAAGTCATCCCACTGTTTTCAATGTCCAACCTGACATAATTAGAGATTATGATTATAATAAAATTGATGATCCACTTGAAGAACCAACCAGAAGAGTTGCTCGTCATGAATTACATCCATACTTTTTAAAGAAAATGATAGATATACCAACTAGAGGTTATCCCGATAATTTCATCCAACTGGGAACACTTACCAAAAAAGGAGATCCTAATAAAAATCCTGACAATCAATTACTTAGACTTTTCGGAAGACAAGAGTACCCTGGAAGTTATAGATATGAATACTATACAATGGTTAATAGTGGAAATGATCAAATAAAAGTTCCAGTAGATACTAGAAATAGAAAAGAACTATTTGATGGAGATAGGGTATATATAAAGGAGTTGGACGATCTATATGAGATACATCTTCATAAATTCGATGCTCCGAAATATTATCCTGATATTATTTTATAATCTTTATTATTCATTTCATAAAAATGATTAAGAAACCACGAAGAATTTGCCAAATGAGATGGAACACCTGTTTGTGATACCACTTTTTTATTAATAAATATTCATATTATTAAAAATCTGAATATTTATTGATTTATTTATGTACCTAAATTTTAAAATATATTTAAAGTATTTATCAATATATTAAAATATTTGTTAATATGAAAGCTTCTGAAGTTATTTCTATTTTAAATATTTCTCGACCTACTCTATCTAATTATGTCAAAAATGGTAAAATAATTGCTAAAAAAACTCATAATGGCCGTCTTGAATATGATCCTAATAGTGTTTATAAATTAGTCTCTAATAAGGAAAAAATTAATATTATTTATGCTAGAGTTTCTACTTATAAACAAAAATCTCAATTGAATAAGCAAATTGATAAACTTACTAATTATTGCACAAATAATAATATTACTATAGGCAAATTATATAAGGATATTTCATCAGGTATGAGTCTTAATAGAAAAGAATTTAATTTACTCTTAGATGAAGTACTCAAATATCATATTGACACTATTTTTATTACTAATAAAGATAGATTATGCCGTAATTCATTTAAAACTATTGAACAACTTTTTTCTAAATATGGCACAAAGATTTGTTTAATTAATGATAATTTTAATAAAACAGAAGAAGAAGAACTTCTTGAAGATATTATTTCTATTTTACATTCATTCTCAATGAAAACATATTCAAATAGACGAAAAACAAAATTTAAATTAATGCAAACTGATATTGCTTTAGAAAAAGATCTTATATCAGAAAATAATTAATTAAATAATAGTTTTCTATTATTATTTTTATTTAATATTCATAATATTTATAAAATACTTAAACAGTAATTTATATATTAAAATATAATTATATATTAAATGCATTAAATGTTATGTTACAAAAAACGATTAAAATCTAATAATGATCAAAAAATTATTATTAATCATTTGACTAGAAATTCTAAAGCTATTTATAACACAACACTTTATTATTCTAGGAAAATATTATCAAAAAATCAATCTATTCTAAATCAATATAAAACTCATAATAAAGATAGTAAAACTACTTTAAATGAAAATTTTATGTCTGTTTTTTTACAAAATACATATGAAAATTATAAATTTATGTCTAATCATTCGTCCCAACAAACTATTAAAAGAGTTTTTAAATCAATAAAATCATATTTCGAACTGAAAAAGACTTCAAATACTGCAAATTTTCCTAAATATAAAGATAAAAATGGTAGATATAATGTATTTTTTACTAAAAATACTTTTAAAAAAGTAAAAATAGGAGAAATATATTTTATACGTCTTACTTTGGGAAATTATATTCAAAAAATAGATGCAAATTCAATAAAAATTTAATACAAATTCAAACATATAATAAAAAACAAGATAAAATGATAGATACAAATAAATATTACAATTTAAATAAATTAATAACTAGAAAACAATTAGAAAATCAATTTAAAAATGATTTTTATACAAAATTAAATATTGATCAAATTTTTTTTGAAAATGATATTCTATTAAATGATTCTGAATTAAATTTTATAGTTAATCATATTTCGTTAAACCCTATAATAAATGAATCTATTAAAAATAAATCATTATACAATTCAAAGGAAACTGTTAGATATATAAACTATTTTTCATCCAATCATAATTTAGAAATAGTAAATAAAATTTTAAATTTAATAAACCAAATTAAAAATGGTAGTATTTATAAGCAAGAATTTAAAAAATATATTAAAGAGAACTATTCAAAAATTGGCCTAAAATATATAAAATCTAATGATATTTTTAATGGCCAATATTTATTCCTAAAAATACCAAAATTAATATATGAAAAAGAATTAAATGAAGTAGAAATTAAGCCTATTTATAATGGTTTAATGTATGACTTAATTTTAAAATATGAGAATAATATTATTAATATCAAACAAAATGGAAAAAAAATAATTAGTATTGATCCAGGTGTTAATAATTTATTGACTATATTTGGTCTAAACTTAAATCCTATAATAATTAATGGGAGACCAATAAAATCATCAAATTTATATTACACCTATCAAATTGCAAAATTACAATCGGAAAGAGATAAAAGAATAAAACGAATGAAAAAAAATAAGAAATCATCAATATATACGAAATTGATATATAGAAGACAAATAAATCAATTATATAATAAACGAACCAGAATAAATAATTTTAACTTTCATAAAATATCTAATTATTTGACTAAATATTGTATTGACAATAAAATTGGCTTAGTTATAATGGGAAAAAATAAAGGGTGGAAAAAGAAAGTTAGAATGGGAACGAAAAATAATAAAATATTTTATATGGTTCCTTATAATCGTTTAGTAAATATGATGGCCTATAAATTTGCAAATAATGGTATTGATTTTGTAATAACAGAAGAAAGTTACACATCTAAGTGTGATGCATTAGTGAATGAGCCAATTAATTGTCGCAGTTATAAAATTGGAAAATTTCGAATAGGAAATTATTTAGGCAAACGAATTAAAAGGGGGTTATTTAAATCATCAATAGGAAAAATAATAAATGCAGATTTAAATGGTGCAATAAATATTTATAGAAAGTATTTAAATTTAAAGAACAATAAGCGAGGAGCAATATTTAATTTACATTTAAGGTTGAACCATAAAATATTAGATAAAATAAAAAAATATAACTTTAATGAGTTTTATAAGAAACTCAGATAAGTAAGGGCATAATTACCAAGAAGTTAGTTAATTATAACTAATGGAAGATCAATAATCAAACGTAAGAAATTGAAAAAGATTATTGGTAGCCCAATGATAGTTTTTAAATCAATTTATTTTGAATTGGTTTATACTATTAAATGGTGTTTTATAAAAATGGAAAACATTTTAAATAAAATACTATTGAAAGGTTTTTTGAAATAATGAAAAATGTTCAATATTTTAATATTATGAATGTTTTTTATCAAAAAACTAGGTAATAATAGTTGTAAAATTTTATCCTTATACATTAGTCCTTTATAAATTGTGCCATCATTTCTCACCATTTCGACATGATGTTGGCATGGATCTGATTCATAACATTGAGATTCTACTTTTTTAATATATGCAGATTCGTTACTTTTATTCATATATATTTAATAATATATATAAATTATTACTTTTTATGTCATTTTGACTTTGATTTAGATTTTTTATTAGAATTAAATACATCACTGTCCAGTAGAAAAAGATACATAAGAACATAATCAGATGTTTCTTTTATATCAGGATCTCCAACTTCTCTTAGTTCACCAGCTTTAAATACTGGTAGATATTTTAATTTATAAACCATTGGATTTTTTGATATGTAAGATGCAATTGATACATGTAAATCAAGTTGTATTGTACTTGATATTCGAAATCTTGAGGTTATCAATTCGGATTTTAAGAATTTATTTTCAGGTTTTGGTGGTATATCTAAACCATAATTTAAAATTTTTTTAGATATATAGGTTGCATTTTTATTAAAGTAAGGTACTGACCAAGCCCAAACCCAAGTAGATGACATTTTATTATACATACCTATAATTTCATATCTCGAGCTAAATAACTTTTTTTTATTTTTATCGTAAAAAATTATACTACTATGATTTAAATCTGACTCAACAATTTTTAGCTTATAGTACTTTATTTTTGATAAAATTTTATCATAGTATTCTGTATTTTTATCATAGTATTCTAAAGCATTGGTTACAATATTTATAGACCTGCTCATTTTTATATATAATTTGAATACATAATTTTTAAATGTATAATATATAGACATGGAAATAACAAACCCATCTGATAGTTATGATATGACGTCAAATATAGTTCAATTTGTTGATTTTTTGAAAAAACATAATGTAGCTGGGACAATTATTGTTACCATTCTTAGTGAAAGAATAAATGAAATAAGTAATGCATTATATGATCATATTGTCATGCCTGTAATTAATATGGATATCAATAAGGATGGTGTTAAAGATTTTAAAAAATTAGAAGATATTGAATATAAAATTCAGGGAATAAATTTTAAAATTGGTAAAGTATTTTTATCGGTTCTTAAAATTATAATTATGATACTTATCATTTATACAATTTCAACAATCATCAAAAAAATAAATTTGTAATTTTATTCTTTAATACCCAGCCTAGTTAAGCTAATAAATGGCTCCTTTCTTCTTTTTTCCATAATTGTTTCAATAGAAACTGCCGCTTTATGTTTACTATATTCTCTCTTTGGTTTTTCTTCTTCTTCAAATGGAGAATCACTTATTTTTTTTTCACATAAATGGATAGGAGGAAATCCTCCAAACCCCTTTTCTATTATAAGTTTTCCACCAGATTGTATTGATTCTACTGGCGATTGGGATAGATCTTCTTCACTGTTCAAGGGTTGGTTAACCATAAGTTCATCGATATAATTCAATACATAATTCATATTATATATATATTAATCTTGAGAAAATTAATATATAGTCTTAGTCAAAACAAACTTCTAACCTTTTATTATTTTTACCAGTAAGTATACTTATTGTTTTCATATTTTTTGAGCTCCTCTTATCTTTTTTTCCCTCAGCGTATTCTGATTTTATTTTTTCTTTCTTATTGAATTTGAACTTTTTCAAATGTTTTATATTGCAACAAGTTCCTTTATTTTCACAATTAAATTTCAAATATTCATCAGATCCCAATTCTCCAACAAAATTAGAATAAAGTAATCTATGGAGGGCAACTTTTTTCTTCCTAAAATAGAAATTTATATATTTTCCTTTGTGTGAATTATTCTGATTTGTAACATAACCATCCCATATACAGCATTGATTCTCATCAAAGATACTACTTTTAATATATTTACATATTCTTCTTAAATCGGTATATTGAAGCTTTATTTCAGGTTTGATATTTTTTATTTGTTTATTTATCAATTCAGTAAGAAGTTCATTATTATCCATTGTTTTTATCTTATTTTTTTTTGATTTCTTAGTCATCGTCTTATTAATATAACATAATATATTAATTTTTTTACTAAGTTATCGTCTTTAAAATAGAAAAAATCTATATATTTCTAAGACGATAACTTGTTATAATTTGAAATAAAGCACTTCAATTGACACTGGAATATTTGATCCAACCAAGAAATTATATTTAATATTTATCATATCTGAAATAGATTTTTGATTTTTATATTTTGAATATTTTGGATTATCTATATTTTGATTAGGTTTCTTATAATCGTAAAGAATTCCATTATCAATAATATATATAATACTATTATTGTCATCGTATAAGATTATAGGTATATTATATATTCTATTTAAAATGTAGTATTCAACAACACCATTTGTATTTGTAGTAATATCTCTTGTCATTTTGAGTATAAATTCTTTAACTATATCTTTCTCTTTTGGTAAATCAAAATATGGTTCTAAATCTTCTATATATCTATTATTCTTTTTATCTACCAACCAATCTATTATTACACTTCTAAAATAATTTGCTAAATTTGTTTGTAAAGTACTATAGTATCCTAAATTTCTACTTTCTAGATCATAATATTTTAATTTGTCCCAGAAATATCCATTCGAATATGCTCGTAAAATAGATAGATTATTTTCAATTATTAGTTGCGAGAAATATTCACCCATATCATTCATTGGATTATTGATTTTCATTTGCTCAAGATTTACTTCTTGGGTTTTGAGTAGTCTTCTTTTACCTATTTGTGGTATATTTTCAACTCCAAACAAATCACCTAAAACTTTATCTATGGCATAATTTGTGCTCTTTATTATTTTTTGACCCTTGCGCTCTGTAAATCTATTGTAATCAACAATATCAGAAACATAATAGTCGCCAATTTTTAATAATTCAGATGCTTTTAATTCATCTGACACAAATTCTTCACTAACTTTATTTATAAATTTAATGGCCATATCACGTGTCATTGCTAAATAACATTTATCATATACCCAGTGACAGTGTTTATTATTTGAACAGTTATCCTTATTTTTATGGATTGAGCAAACATCACGATTATTATTGATTATATATTCATCAAGATTAGGTAATTTACTAATTATATGAATAAACTTTTCATAAGCACCACCTTTCTGATTTTTTCTAGTTTTCTCATATATACTGAGGAGTTTCTTATCAACAATCCTATAAAGAATTTTTCTAATTGCTGATCTTTTTTGTTTTTTATTCAGTTTTTTGGAAGAAAGTATTTTTTCAAATTTCTTTTTAAGTATTTCATTATCAGGTTTATTCAAATATTCACTTAATTCTAATCTAAAAAGTTCATAAGTCTCATCCATATAAGATTTAAGATTAACTGACTTAATTCTTCTATCAATGAGTATATTCTCTTCACCTTTTGCTATTTCTTCATCAATACGATCATATAGTTGTTTATTTTCCATTACATAGCCCTGTTTATTAATCCATTCAATTTCAACATAATCTTCAATAATTGGAACTACATCATATGTTTTAGTCATAACGCCTACTATTTTTGCTTTCTTATTTGTTTTTGTATCAAAATACAATCCAATAGGTTTTATTGGTATCTTTTTCTCAGATAATTTATAAAGATCATTCATGTTCTTGATTGTATCTTTCAATTTAAGATATTTGGCTTCTATATTTTTTAAAATTCTCAAATTATAAATTGAACCAGATGGCTCTACTGGTATAATAGTATTATTTTCAGTAATTAAATATTTGCACTTATTTCGTGCGTCAACTATTTGATATTTTGGAGTGTAATTCTTATTATTAATTCCTACTAAAATTTTGTAAAGTGCTTTTGCAATAATGATCTTCTTTTTTCTTTTAATATCCTTTACTAAAGTTTCCTGACAATTTCTATTATAAAAATCCAACGAATGATTTACAATATTTTTTTCTTCTTTCTGATATCTAAATATTTTTTGTATTTTAACATCTTTTGCCATTTCATCTTTCTTTGTAACTTGTATAATCGGATAATAATTCTTAATTTCTTTAATGATGAAAATTGATTCTCGGTTTGGATCTACAAGATTATCAGATTCTTCCGAATTTTGGCAAATAATAATAAAATCATCCCTTATTTTTTCTTTTTCCAAAGCTTTTCTAATAATCACTTGTTGTTTTTCAAAAAGGATTATGTTTATGCCATTTTTTCTAATAACACCTGGAATTGATACAATATGATTAATTGTGTGAAAATCTAATATATTATTTGTTTTTATGAATTTAATATATTTATCCCTAGTGACAAATTGTGTTTTAATATCTCCATTATTTAAAGCTGTAAATAAAATATCAGTCTTATCATCCTCTAATTTTTTGATTATTTGATTTATCATATCATCTATAGAAATATCTAGAAGAGATGCAACTGCATTTAAAAATGGATATTCATCTTGTCTAGTGCCAAATTTAAAATAGTAACCAGTTTTGGTACTTATTAAGTAGTGATGTTTTATTTTTCTTACATTATCCAATGCTTGATTGAAGAAGAAATCTAAATACTTTGGCAAAAATCCAAATCTTCCCTCTTGAATTTTGTTTGTATCTTGTAAAATATACAATTTATCACCAACAATTTTAGTTACTTTTTTAGGCTCTGCAATTTTTTTTCCTATACATGTCATAAAATAATCCCGTTTCTCTTTATTTTTTGATATGACAGGATCCTTCTTAAAACAACAAGGCATACATTGCCCGTAGGGATTATTACTTCTTGAAAGAAATCCAATGAACATATGTTCTTTATTGTCAGTAGGATTACATGAATAGTAGATTGTACCCATTTCTTTGCCAGTTTCATCCGCAGCACTTAATCCAACTGCTCTAATTATAACTTTATCTTTTTTCCCTCGTTTTCCTGGAATTGTGATTGTTTTTTCATAAATACCAGTTTTCTCATTTAATTTAAATCCCTCCCTTTTAAGATCATATACTGAAATATATTGTTGTGGTCTTCTTTTTTTATCATGACCACTATTCTGACAAGATCTTGTCCATTGATTCTGACCCTTCTCTGGTTTAAATCCAATACGTTTCTTATCAAGTTGAGCCATCTGTTTGACAGTTTTAGCCTCTTTTTCATAATCAACAATTTCATCTACTCTTTTCCTTCTTTTAGCTATATTTGTGAGTTTTTTAAGTTTTTCTTTTAAAATTTGTCTTTCTTGTTTTTTGTAGAGATATGTTTCAACATATAAATAAATCAGGATATTCATAAAAGTAATAATTCTATCCAGCTGCTTTTTGTTCCTTGCCCCCGAAATTCGTATTTTGTATCTTTCTGGATGCTTGCCCTGAATATCAATTCCAATTCCTGGAGGTTTATATTTTGGAATATGTTCTAATTTTTTGAGAATTTTTCTTGATCGTTTGATATTTGGATATTTAGTTCTTACTCTTTCTATTTCTTCCATTGCTCGTTCAACAGTTATATTAAATTGTTTGCTTATTTCATCTGCTAGTGATTTATCACTAAAATCGTAATTTCTCATAAAGTAAAGGATACGTTGCTCCATTCTGGCTTGATTTTCATATTTACTAACCCTTTTATATCTGAGATAAGTACCAAACTTACTTTTTTCTTCTTCTTTCCTTATTTTGGCCAATCTTTTTCTTGGTTCAATAACAAGAGCAACATATGGATAAAAATATCTAGAAAATTCAGACAAATCGTTATGGTTTATGATAAATTTCTCAGGAAGAATGAATTTCTGAATAGTATTTATAAAGGCGTATTTAAATTCTACATTTTCTGGTATTTCAAATTTAATTTTATTTCGCTCTTTATTTATTTTTTCAACTAAATCTTTTACGAAATTATATGTGTTTTTAATATTTTCAATAGTTGCCATGTCTTCTTCTTTCCATTGTGTCTTATATTCAATTCTTCCATTTTCATTAAGATTAATTGCCATGAATTTATCTATTCCCCCTTCACCAATTTTAACTTTAAAACTAATACCATAGGGTGCTGTTTCAAACCATTTTGCTAACACTTCAGTATTTTCTTTTGTACTGCT
>JABAOH010012572.1_pt2 | contig 15456 bp, 14 predicted proteins | sample 7062181 | NCBI WGS metagenome assembly JABAOH01 (sample SAMN14538630, study PRJNA623070) | marine sediment metagenome | biome: marine biome [ENVO:00000428]; feature: marine pelagic biome [ENVO:01000023]; material: deep marine sediment [ENVO:00002113]; isolation source: pool of 5 deep marine...
AAAAGTGTGAACCTGTCGATTCCCATATTTTCAGCCAAGCCAAGTACTGAGGGAATTTCAGTCAGGTTGTTCTTGGTGGCGGTTATAGCTAGGCAGGTACAGATTTCTTCTTTCACACAGTTCCTTAATCCTTGTAGCGTCTGTTCAAAGGCGCCTGTTTTTCCCCTGAAGACATCGTGCGTCTTGGAGTTGGCTCCGTCAAGGCTAACTTCTACGTAATTAAGCTCAATCTTCTTGAGCCGTCTCACATTTTCTTTGTTAAGCAGGGTTCCGTTTGTGGCCAAGGAAACGTAAAGTCCTGAATCAACCGCGTGGCTGGCAACTTCGAAGAAATCCTTTCTCATCAAGGGTTCTCCACCGGAAAATGCTAGGGAGGTGACGCCGAAATCTGCGAGTTGGTCCACGACTTTTATGGCTTCGTTGGTTGAGAGCTCCGTCTTGGGGAGGTTACTGGCGTCTGAGTAACAGTGTTTGCAGCTGAGATTACATTTGTACGTGAAGTTCCATACGACAAGCAAAGGAGCGCTAATCAAGAGGGGGCGGTTGAAACCGTAGGCAACGAAGCCGGATACTATGCTTTTTATGGCTCTTCTGCTGTAAGGGTCAGCCAAAAGTTTGGAAACACGGCTTCTTTCAACAGCCAAGCTTGTTTGCAGAAAACGGATCCAAAATCTTATAATTTTGGAGTAGAGGCCGCATGAGAAACACTTCGTGTGATCATTGCCAATGTAGTCGTTTAGCGCAATTTCGAGGTGGGTCTTGTTACACTCAGGACATCGTTCTAGAGTCGTGTTTAACATCCATTTTATGGGCGGCATCCTGAGAACAGCATTCCAGAGTCTTTCGTTGGTCAAGAGCTTCATTGAAATACTATCCGGCGTGTTGGTTTTCGCCACATGACGAGATATTTAGTAGGAATGGAAGAAATAAATCTACCTAGAAAGGGGTGGTCAAAACTGGAAAGCTTCAGAGGAGCACATCGAAGAAAAAATGGGGATTTTCTGGGGAAATCGCAACTATCGTTAAGAAAGAAATTTTTAGTGAATTCTTGATCGTTAGTTGTGGAGATTAAAAGCGATTAGAATTATTTGGCGGCTACTCGTTTCACTACGGGCGGTCTAATCTTCTTGAGGACGCGGTAACCACAAAAGGTGCATTTCACTCCTCCACCACGCATCTCAAGTTCCTCAGTCATCACCTTGGCGCCACACTTTACACATTCATAAACAAGTCCACGTGAAGGTTTCTCTGACATCATATTTTTCTCCAAACCCGTAAGCGTGTTTAACAAACATTTAAACGTTTCTCACTGACTGGAAAGGACAATTATATAACTTCTTAACCAAGAAACATTCTTAGGGAGAAGCAAGGTGCATGGGCGTGTACTAATTCTCGCTGCTGGCGGAGGACACACAGGGTATGCATCTGCGTTAGCTCAAGCACTTCATGGTAGAGTGTCCTTGTCGTTCCTTGTCCCCGAGGGAGATGCTTTGAGCGAGAGAAGATTGAGTAAATTTGGTGAAGTTGGGTTTCTTATTAAACCTCGAGGCCCCAAAACCCCAGCCCGCCAATTTATACCTCGCTTAGCCAAAGCCTTCATGGATTCTGTCGGTCAACCCTTCCATGAGTTTGATGTTGTCGTGAGTTCGGGCAGCAATTTTTGTGTTCCACCAGCATTAATGGCGTGGGTGAGGGGTGTTCCTGTGGTTAGCATGGAGAGCCCTGTTCGTTTTGTAAAGCCTTCCAAATCAGCTTGGGTATTGCAGCCTTTTTCAGCTATAACGGCTTTGCATTGGGAGGAGCAGAAGAGACTGTTGAAGGGTGTAGTAGTTGGTCCTATGCTTCCCAAGGCTGAGGTTGAAGCAAAGAATGGAGGATACATTTTAGTCGCAGGGGGCACCTATGGACACAGGCTTTTGTTTGACACTCTCGTAAAGAGCAACTTGCATAACGTAGTTTTACAGACGGGCAGAGTGGACCCTGCCCCTTATGTCGAGAGACATCCTGAGTGGAAGGTGATTACTGTTATAGATGCTTTTCACGAACTTCTGTCAGGTGCAGAGGTGGTGGTGACTCACTTGGGCGTAACTGTGTTGGAGGCAACAGTTTACAGAAAACCTGTTGTGCTGGTTCCAAACCCTGAGTGGACAAGAACTGGCGGACCAGAAGATGCAAAGTACTTGGCTAAAAAAATAAATGCGGTGCTCGTTTCAGAAATAAAATTGGACAACCTTCTAGACGCTATAAAAGAAGCAAGAAAAAGAAAGGTTCCAACTCTACCAGATGGAGCCAAAAACCTCGCTGACCTGATAATGAAGTTAATGAAGAAAACGTAGAATAACTATTTATATAGACATTGAAAGTCTAATCTCTAGAACAGCAAAAAAGGTTTGATCTCCAACAGATTTATGGAGGTTTTAGATGAGGGTTTGTGTCGTTGGATTGGGAACTATTGGAACGCCTACTGTCAAATACATCCATGAATATGGATTTGAAGCCTATGGATACGACCTAACTAAGAAATCATTAGACGGGATAGAAACATTTACGGATTGGAAAAAGGTTCCTAAATCCGACATTTATGTTGTAGCAGTTACATCAGATAATGTTGAAAACGTTTGTAATAAGATTTCAAGCAGAGACGAGAGTTCTTTTGTTGCAATCGAAAGTACGGTTCGAGTGGGAACCTGCAGAAAAATTGCAGAGACTCTGGGTTTACGAAGCTTGGTTCACTGCCCCCACAGATATTGGGACGAAGACCCAGTTAATCACGGTGTAAAACAACTAAGAGCCATCGGAGGACTAGACGAACGAAGTTTGGAAAGAGGTTTAGAATTCTATCGATCTCTAGATATCCCCCTTTACGTTTGTCCAACCATCGAAGTAGCGGAAATGTGCAAAATTGCTGAAAACGCTTACAGATTCGTTCAAATCGCCTTCAGTGAAGAACTCAAAATGATTTGTGAAGAAAAGAAAATTCCGTTCGATGAAGTGAGAAAAGCTTGCAACACAAAATGGAATATAAAGCTTCTTGAAGCAAGAGATGGCATATATGGGACATGTTTACCTAAAGATATAGGTTATCTGAAGCTTCTGACGGGGCGTTCGCCACTACTTGACGGTGCGATTCAAACGGACGAAACTTATCGAAAGAAAAGAAAACACATTTGAGAATTTCAAAACTTATGCGTAGGCTTAAGACTTGTGGGGAATAAATTCAAGAGATTTCTGTTATGATAGATGCAGCCGTTAAAAGACAATACTTGTGTGCACGCGTCCTGAAGTGTGGACGCCACCTTCCGGTCATGCTTATTCTCAAAACACATTTCTTTAGATTCCTCTATGATCGCCTGCCTTTACTCGACGAAGCAATCTCGACAGATCATTCTACAAAAAGCAAAGGAAGCTTTCTTGGAAGCAATTACCACTATCGCGCGCAATTTTGAGCTTCTTTGAGGAGAAAGGGATTAATTTCAAAGCAGCTTACTTTTTAGTTTGTTTATTATTGTATCTATTGCCCGTTAACGTAGGTATATGCAGTTTTCACAAATCAAAAAGTGTAACTTAAAGTTGTTTTCTAAATCAACAATAACCTCACTTAAGGGTAACCCGCACTTTCTACACTTTTGGGCTGCCAGTCTAGGCCTTTTTTTTGGCATTGCCCGCGCACATTTAAGAGGCTTACCGTATCTTATACTATACATCTTTTATTTCTCTCGCTTATTATTTATTATATACAGAGAGAACACGCACGCCATGGGTGAAATCTGTGAGGTATGCCGTTGTTACTCGTGCTCGTAACGAAGAAAAATTCATTGTAAAGGCTTTGAAGGCACTGAGAAATCAGACTATTCCTCCTAGCCAAATCATTGTGGTTGACGATGGTTCGACAGACCGGACAAGCGAAATGGCTTCTAAGTATGCAGATATGGTGGTCCGGTTACCAGATCGTGGATATAGTGTGGCTGGGAAACCGGAGTTAGCTAAAGTTGCCAACGAAGGATTCAGACGAGTAAAGAAGGATATAGATTATGTCCTAATTTGTGATGCAGACCATATCCTTCCGAAAGATTATTTTGAAATCATTGTAAAGAAGATGAAGGCAAATCCAAAAATAGTTATCGCAAGTGGAAGAGCTAAAGGAGAGCCATACTTTGAAGCTCATCCAAGAGGATCGGGGAGAGTTATCGAAGCTAACTTTTGGAGAAAGGTCAATGGTCTTGTTTATCCTGTAGTGTGGGGATGGGAAGACTGGATCTGCTTCAAAGCTATTCAACTAGGATACGAAGCACGGTCCTTTTCGGACGTTGTAACAGAGTTGCAACGTCCAACAAGACTCGGAAAAGCTGGACTATGGGGAAAGGCAATGTACGCTCTTGGATACGATTGGAAATATGCCTTGGGAAGATGTGTACTGACATCTCTTAAGGATCCGAAAGCAGGTTTGAATATGTTTTTGGGATGGTTGTTGCATAGAAATGTTGAGAGGCTCGATATAGCATATTGGGTTAATCAGATGCAAAAGAAACAGTTTTGGAAGCGGGTCAATACCATCATCAAACGTGGTGGCAGAAGATGAGAGCCTCTATTATTGTACGTAAAGAGTAAATGTTTACGTATAAGGTGTAGAAATTTGCAATCCAAAGTAAGAATGCAAGGGAACTAAATGAGGGTTCGAATGTCCTTCTGGTTTGCGGGCATCCTTGCGTGTGCGCTCAACCCTTGGGTTTAAGAGAGACGTTACATGGAGAATTATGCGTTCTCTTGATTTGGATTATATGGAGGGGTAAGGCATGCCTAATTTTAAGGTAGATACTTCGATGTTTCTGACACACGTTTCCTTTGACATTCACCATGTTAGGAATTTTGGAAATAAAGAGGGTTATCGAAGGTTTAAAGAGGGCCTTTTGCATAGACTTGAACGAAATATGATGGCAACCGTTCTTGTGCTTCCGGAGGGGTTTGATGAAGTGCGCAAAGTCATGATTTAATGAACGCGTGCGTATGACNNGGTTTTGAAATGCGCCAAATGTGCATCGCCATTGAAAAAGGTTACTGTGAACCTAGATTACAATCTTCCGTTACAATTCTTGGTCTGCAACAATTGTAGATATTTACATGAGCTAGATGTTGATAAGGCAAAGAATAGGTTGAAAAATGAAACTGGAGGGTGGGCGCGTTGGTTAAAAGAACATTTAGGTAGATACATTGTAACTTTGAAACTGATTCCATTTTCCTCAAAGAAGCTTATTGTTTTAGATGTTGGCGCTGCTCCTGGATACCTCGCAAGAATGATACAACAACTTTTTCAGTATGACGTGTATGCTCTTGACAGACATGCAATGCCTTTCCTCGATTTTCAGAGTTACGTTGACGCTATGAAAAGGCATGGGGTAATCGTTAAGGACTGTGATGTGGATAAAGACAGATTTCCCTTTTTGGATGAGACCTTTGACGTAGTGTTGTCTACCGAGGTGGTGGAGCATCTTTACAAACCGGAACATGCACTGAATGAAATTAATAGAGTCATGAAGGCTAACGGTATATTGATTCTTTCAACTGTTAATTTTCTAAGGGCGAGTAACCGCGTTAAGGTTATGCTTGGAAAACCGACCACATTTCATGGGGTAAAGGAATACACTCTAGAAGAATTGAAAAAGTTATTGAAGAATACAAATTTTCTAGTCAAGCGAGTGGTATTTAGCGATTGGGAGGAGCAGAAATTGATAATTGAAGTGCTCCAATCTCCAAGGCTCCCAATTTCTTCTGTTTTTTGGACAATAGTCAAGTACTGTCTAGCCAGGCTCAAACCTTCACTGTGCTCATATGTATTTGTTCTTGCCATAAAGAATTAAAAAATGCGCGGAATAAGTGATTTACGCTGAAAGATGGAATTATGAAATGTGAGCCATAATGAAGGTCTTGTTGTTAGGATATTACCGCCCATTCGTTAGCGGCGGGGCAACGAGGATGTATAATTTTGCGCAGGTTTTATTGGATAAAAAAATAGAAGTTTCTATTTTGAGCCCTACAACGGTAAGAAAAAGAGCGAGATGGGTAGAGGTGTTAAACGGAGTTTACATTATGAGATTTTCTGCAATTTCTCCGCTGAAGATTCCAATTATAGGAGGGCTATTCAATATTCTATCGGTCTTTTTCAGTTCTTTTTTGATGTGCATTTTAAGAAGACCGGATGTTGTTATAGCTTCGCTTCCTCCGGGAGAACCTCCATTAGGAACGTTTATAGCGTGTATTTTATTCAGGAAGCCCGTGGTTTTTGATGTGAGAGATGAGTGGGAAGATTATAGAATCAATAAAGAGGTTGCATTGGTGAGGTTATGGTACGTTGTTATGAAGAAGATCTACAACGGTGTTTATAATGGCGGGCGTTTTTGTGTTGCCGTTAATGAAATAGTCGTTGATCATTTGGTGAGGAGGGGAATAGAGAAAGTTTATTTGTTACCCCATGGTTTGAATACGTCGCTTTTTATGCCTAGGGATAAAGCTAAGACCCGTATAGAGTTAGGCTTGGATCCCGCCGATTTTATTATCGTCTATGCAGGTATCTTTCAGGATTACTATCGAATTGACATAATAATAAGGGGGCTACATAGGCTGGTGTTTGAAAAAGGCATTAAAAACTTAAAACTGCTGCTTGTCGGTTCTGGTTCACGAATGAAGGAATACGCCAGGATGTCTGAAGAATTGAAACTCTCTAACAATGTTTGCTTCGTTGGTTTGAAACCTATAGAAAAGGTAGCAGAGTTTCTCGGTTGTTCAGATGTTGGTGTGATACCTTATGACGACAATCCACTATGGGTTTATCCACTACCAACAAAGTTTTACGAGTATTGTTCTTCCGGATTACCAATTATTGCTTCTGTGTTCGAAGAGGCAAATTTAGCGAGGCATATTATGAAATTTAAAGTTGGATTGCTGGTTGAACCATTAAGCGTAGATGCGATGAGTGAGGCGATAGAATTTCTGTATTACCGTAGGGAAAAAGCAAAGGAGATGGGAGTAAACGGGAGAAAACTGGCTTTAACCAGTTTTGACAGAGAAAAAATAACTTTAAATTTCCTAAAACTACTTGTGACTGCTTCAAGTGACTAAAAATATGGGTATCTTCAAAACCATCCACAGTAAGCGCGCACGCTTTGACGTTTTTCGCTAGAGGCATTTCGGAACATCGTTGGGGTTGTCCAATACATTACTTAAACCTTAGCTAAGTTTTCTTGCTAATATTACACCGTAAGGAAACCTACGTTTTCCAAATAACTTTTCCACGGTTTTGCGAAATGGAAAATCGACTGTTGGCATATCAAAAATTGCTTTCTTTGGCTTAAACCCTATTGACAAAACTAATTTCTTAAGCGATAGCGGTGTAAAGCTTCTTAAATGCCCTTTAAAGGGTTCTGAAAACGGATTTTCTTTACCAATAAATCTCGACTTGATGAAGCTATAATAGAAGCTTTCAGGCTCTACAGGCGCAGAAACAGATAAGAAGCCAGCTTTCTTTAAAACTCTGCGTATTTCTATGATGGTTTCGCGAGGGTCAAGCGAGTGCTCCGGCCCCTCCGAAAACAAAACTACATCAAAGATCTTGTCCTTCAATGGCAGATGATCCCAGTCTGCAAGAACATACTCAGTTTTTGCGTTCTTAGATTCATTAACGGCTCTTCTTAACTTTTCCATCGAGATATCTATACCGAGGACAAAATTAGCGTACTTGGCCATCCAAGCAGTATGCCATCCTTCAGCGCAACCTACATCTAATGCGAAAGCCTGATTCGTTAAAACACCTCCTAAAAATCTTTTATGCACTTGCATTAACAATCGCCCAGCAGCCGTCCGATACGCTTTTTTCTGATGATGAGTTATTTTGCCCTCTTTCTGATAATATTTGAACAGTCTTTTACTCATATTGTCCATGACATGGTCCTTTCCATTTCTATCCGAAATGAGATTTTTCAACATCAATTTTACGCTATCGTCATACAATTATGTTCACTGTCAATAGAAGGTTCCGCGCGCGCTATTAGATCATTTTGCACCATAGCCTATCCCGCCGTACATAAAGCCTTGCTTCTTCGCCTCAATAGGATCCACAATCCGTCTTCCGTCAATTAGCGCCGGCTTTTCATTCATCAATGCCTTAATCCTTCCCAGCTTCAATTCTCTAAACTTCTTGTGGTCTGTAGCTATCACTATGCAATCTGCGTCTCTAACAACATCATTTACATCTTTAGCCTTACCTGCCCCAAAGCTTTCCTCACAGTATGGATCGTAAACCACGACTTCTGCGCCCAAACCCATCAACTCGCACACTATCCTCTCCGACGGACTGTTTTTCGTTTCGTCTACTTCCCCTTTATATGCAGCTCCAAGAACGGCTACTTTCGAATGGCTAACATCCTTACCGACTTTCTTCAAAGCTTCGATAACAAGTTCCCCTGCATGATTAGACATATAGTCATTCAATTCTCTACAAGGCTCTATCACCCTTGATTCGAAGCCCTTCTCCTTGACTGGATGCAAGAGCAGATAAGGGTCCTTCGGCAAGCATGGCCCTCCCACACCGCACCCCGGCTTATGAACACTAACATTCGGATGCGTATTGGCCAGCCTAATAACCTCCATCGCGTCTACGCCTATCTGCTCGCAAATCAAAGCAAACTCATTCGCAAAGGCTATGTTTACGTCCCTAAACGAATTCTCAGCCAGCTTTGCCACCTCCGCACTCGTACAATCCGTGCCCAAAATTTCCCCTTTAGTCACGGTCTTGAACAACTCAACTGTGACCACAACGCTCTCAGAGTTATAGCCTCCAACAACCCTCACGTTTTCTACGAACTCTTGTACGACCTTTCCTGGGGTTATTCTCTCAGGGCAGTTGGCCAGCCAAAAGTCTTCACCGCATTTCAACCCGCTCCCTTTCTCAAGTACCCTAGCTACAAAGTTTTTCGTTGTTCCCGGTGTCACCGTGCTTTGAACCACTACAAGTTTCCCCCTCGACAGCCCCTCTGCCACGTCTTCACACGCTTTTCCTAAATAGGATTGGTCTGGCTCCTTATCCTCGGTTACTGGCGTTTGGACGCATATTATCACTACGTCGGCTTCTCTGGCCGCCCGCTGAGTATCCGTCGTAGCTCCAAGCCTTCGCTGTCTAACGACCTTTCCAACCAGTTCATCGAGCTCCAAATCCCTGAAATGGCTTTTCCCGGATGAAACAGCCTCAACTACATCTTTTTTTAGGTCGACTCCTTTCACTTGGAAGCCTACGTGAGCGAACATGGCTGCCGTTGTCAGCCCCACGTGCCCAAGACCAATCACGGCTATGCGGGCTTCCCCGGCTCTTATCATTTTGACCAACTCTTGTTTCATCTTAATTCCTCCTCCACGATTCCGGCTATTTTCTCACCAGCATCCCCATCTCCAAATGGAGACTCCACGGGAAGTTTCACTTTTCCCTCTAATATGTCGTTTATGGCGACTAGTATGTCAACATTCTCAGTACCTACCACTTTTGCGAACCCTGCATCAACTGCCTCAGGCCTTTCCGTTGACAGCCTTAGGACTAGAACCGGTTTTCTTATTGGGAGTGCCGTGGCCTCTTCTTGTAGTCCACCCGAGTCTGTCAAAATTAATTCACAATTTTTCATCAACAGAAGAAAGTCGAAATAACCTAAGGGCGGGAATATCTGCACGTTTTCAGAAGATGAAATCTTCTTCCACATTTTGTATTGACGTAGTCTCTTCCTGGTTCTCGGATGCACAGAGAAAACCACGGGGATAGGCGACTCCGTAAATGCTTCTACAAAATTGTTCAAAACTGTCGGGTTGTCAACGTTCTCCATCCTGTGAGCCGTAGCTAGCCCGTACTCCTCAAACCATACTTGTTCCATAATCCTAGACTTCTTCTCAGCCAACGGAACGTGCTGCAATACGGCGTCTATTACGGTATTCCCTGTCACGTAGATTTTACCCCACACATTTTCAATCATAATATTTTCCTTCGCTTTCTCGGTAGGCGCGAAGAGGTAGGTGGACGCGTGGTCTACCATACGTCTGTTATGCTCCTCGGGCATGCGAAAGTCATAGCTTCTCAAACCGGCTTCAACATGGCCCACGGGGACATCCTGCTTAAAACCAGCCAAGGCTGCGGCCAGCATTGTGTTCGTGTCGCCTTCTATCAGCATCAGCCCAGGGTTTTCCTTCCTAACAACCTTTTCCACAGTTATCATCATTCTCCCGGTTTGAGCCGCAGGTGACCTTTCCCTAACTTTAAGGCTATAATCCGGCTTAGGCAATCCCAACTCCTCGATAAACTGCAATGACAGATTGTAGTTGTAATGTTGGCCACTGTGCACGAAGATGAACGGTTGTCTATGCTTTTCCAATGCCCAGATAACTGGTGCCATCTTAATTACTTCAGGCCTTGTTCCGACAACAATCATTGCCATCATTTTTGATCATTCCGCTTTTTATTTCAAATGCACGCATCGACTTCCAACATTTCTTAAACTTAGATTCAGCATCTTTGTAACATATTGGAATTCTCGCATATTACTTAAACTATTATTGTGTCAGCGATTTTAACGCCTCACACCTCTTATATATGGCCTTACGAAAATCGATAAAGAAGCTCCGCGAAAAAAGGTATGTCGTGAATTACATGGCCAGAAGTAAGATCAGGCTTAGAACCTCTGGATTCATCGTATTCGCATCTAGGCTTCTCAGCGTTGCAACTGGAATTGCCTTCGTTCTCATGATCACTAGAACCGTCTCCGAAGTGGAGTTTGGAATCTGGGGAAACATTAACGACGTTTTCAGCTACTTCATCCTACTAGCTACAGTCCTCCCGTTCTGGACAACCCGCTTCGTAGCTAGAGAACATGCTGGATCAGCTAGGACAGGACTCGTTGCTAACATATTCATATCCATCGTAACAGCCTCCATTTACCTTGCTTTACTCCCAACAATTTTATCAGCGCTAAAAATCGGTCGCGCCTACACAATTTTATACACCATCCTTTCAATCCAAATACTTGAACTATACACCGTATCCGCACTGGAAGCAGTCTTATTTGCCAAGCAACCACAGACCATCGGATACGGCCTACTCATATACGAAGTCTGCAAGGTCATTCTCGGCTTCACCTTGATCATACAGCTCAAACTAGGCTTGCTGGGAGCAATCTACAGCATGATCAGCTCACACGTCATCCAAATAGTATTCTACATAAAACTCACCGCCAAAGAACTCAAGGAAAGCCTCAGATGGATATACTTAAAAGAGTGGCTGAAGGCCTCACCAATCAACATCTATAACATATTTGGCAACAGAATCGTAGCATTCACCCTAATCTTCCTATTCATATACGGAGAGTTAGCGCGATCCTATTATGGAGCAGCTGTAACCATAGCAAGCGTCGTAGCTTATTCAACGTTCCTTGCATACGCTTTATACCCAAGACTGCTGTCCGAAAGCAACACCAAAGATGTAACAACCTCGCTTAAAATGGTGCTAATGTTCGCCATCCCAATGACCACCGGAGCTATTGTCCTATCCGACTCTTATCTAACAATATTAGGGTTAGTCTACCGCGAAGCCACAATTATACTCCTCCTCTTGGCTATAAATGCTATATGCTCAAGCCTATCACAAGTCTTCAACACAGTTGTAACGGGAACCGAAGGACTTGACGCTAAAGCGAAGATTCCCTTCAGGGAGCTCACAAGAAGCCGAATATTTCAAATTTTCACTCTGCCCTACATTCAATCAGCAATAACCCTCCCAACAACGTTTTTCGCCCTGTTCTACATCGCAAAAACCCAGTTAGAGGCAGCTACATACCTCGCTCTTATCAACCTAGTTGTAGGCCTAATCATGCTTCTATGCAGATACATTATTGCACGCAAATGCTTAGCCTTCAACTTCCCTTGGAAAAACTTCGCCAAATATCTAATCGCCTCGGCAGTAATGGCAGCACCGCTTTTAGTAATCTCGCATCCCACAAGACTATTACTTACAGTGGGCCTCACCGTTCTGGGAGGAATCATATACTTCGCCGTACTCGTCACAATTGACAAAGAAGCAAGAGGCCTAATAGAATCAGTCTTCAACGAGGCCAAGTCCAAGCTACGCTTAACATAGTACATACCTGCGCACAAGAAGCAAGAACGAAGATTTCAAATTGCGCGCGCGCGCAAAATATGTGGCACATAAAAAATTAGAAGTCCATCTTATCGCAAATGTCCATGCATTCACTAATATTTAATTCTATATACGCAAACGAGAGGTACTGCCCCACCATAATTTCTCGGAGAGGCGGGATCTTGTGAGAAATATGCCTCCTCAAAATGTTCCAGAAGAATCGATGAATAACCCTGAAGCGTCACTTCTTTTCCATATTGCATCAATTTGTATAGTACAGTTGCTTGGCCCTTATCGTTCCATTGCCACCTTCCCTGATCATCGGTTTCCCCGTATTCTGTTTCGTCTAAACCTCCGATACGTGCCATCCATGCCCACTTACCTTCATCAGCCCATCCCACATCGTTTCCGCTTGTGTCAAAGGTCGTGAAGACCACAACGTAAGTTGAATCATAACCACTAAGAATTTTAATCGCTTCAGTCTCATTCGACAAGAACATTTGTCCAATTCGTGCTATTTGTGTTGTATTCGCTGTGCCGTTGTCTGCGAGGGTTGTTTTGTTGGCGATGATCGTAATCCAGTATCCATAATCCCACCAACTAGCCACCACATCTGTTGAATTCAAATTAACTCGCAACCAATTGAGGGCATCGATCCAATCTGGAACTTGTTCAACAGGCTTCATCGGCAGACTTGCAGCGGCAATGGTCGTAGGCGAATACGCGCTGTCGAGGGATCTTGGAAACGTTGACAAAGGACTGGGCAAGACAAATGTTAAGGTCAATAGAAGAAACATCAAACCTATGAAGGCTCCGCTGAATTCCTTGGTCACGTGAGTTGCAAACCGCATTTTCCGCCTCGAAATTACTGGAGTTTCCTTCAAAATGGTGATGAAGGGACCTAGTAGTTGAACCAAAGCCAACGCCCATAAAATGGAAAAAGCTGGAGCCATAAGCAAAGTCAACCGAACCATGGAACCAGCAAAATACGCAGATGTTAGACCAAAGACACACAAGAAAATGTTCCTATTTGTGGGGTTCTGCACAGCAAAAAACAACCCAACTGGCACAAAAAAGAGTCCTATTCCGAGGTCAAAATAGAAGGATCCCCAGCCAGCGGGTCTGTGTTCTGCCACAGATTGTACGAGTTGTTGTGTAGCTCCTGTGCCTAAACGTTCAAAAGGATTTATGACAGACCAAAACTTTGTTTGTAAGGGCGTAATGTATCCAAGCCACGAAAGCATAAAGAGCAAAACGAAAATAGACGCTAAGAAACATAATGCAAAAATAATTTTCATTCTGACGGTTTTTATGTAGCGTGAAGCTTCATAAATGCACAACAACAGGAAGACGCCTAATACCGCTAAGACAGTAGTTTCGGTTAAGTAACGAAAGCCTAGCTTTGGTACGTTGATGGCGATAAAGAGCGCCACTCCAAAGGTTGCACTGTAAGATAGAAGCAACCGGGATGAATATCTTCGTAGCAGAACTAGAACAAATACGAAAAGAACAGCCATCCCAAGGGCATATCGCGATGCCCCCCAAGAAGAAAAAAGATAGCCAAGAGATAAACCCGCAGCAACTGCATAAGTCAAACCCTTTCTCAAAGACCTCTCAGGTTCAATTGACCTCAAGAAGAAGAAAATGAACAAGAGGATACCAAAAATTCCCACGGTTTCATCATCAAAAAACCCGAGATTAGTACGGCCTATGTAGGAAGAATTTAAGGCTAGAAAGAATGCTGAAAAAAGACCTACTTCTTTACCGCCGATATCTCTGCCTAAAAAGTAGATGACCAAACATGTCAACGTACCCATTATAACTGGAAATATTACGCAGAAATTGAAAATTGGGTCAATAGTAAGAGGGTTAGAGGTAAACATCGGCGACGGAGACAAACCCAACGCATTGACTATAATGTAGAAAAATGCNNATAAGCTCCTCTCCCAACAGGGTATCCCTGAGGATACCATCTCATGGGATCATTCCAAGAGGTCCAAGCGAAGAAACCGTTTTCAACCATATGTTTGGTTAGGCGATATTGGAAATGTGGGTCAAACTCTGATAGGTGAAAGCCCCAACGAAGAGGGAGCAATCTAACCATGAATGCAATGAAAAGAATTAGGAGAAGTAGAGAAATATGCATTAGTGAAGAATGAGACACCCTGAAGCGAAAGGCCTCCACACCCTTTAAAGCGTTAACTACTTTTTCCTTGGAAAACAGTTTTCTGATCTTCACCATGGAAGCCCTTCTTTTGTTCAAACACTTCAATGAACCCTTTTATTTCTCTTGTGGTTGTATTTAAAGATAAAAAATGATTAGGCGTAGGATAAGAAAACCTTGAGGATTGCTGGATGAAGGAAAAACTCAAGTTTCTTCTTGCTGAAAAGCTCGAACCCTGGGAGCTAAAGTTGGCCTATAAGTCCTACGAAATCGTCGGCGATATCGCGGTTATTCGAGTTCCAGAGTTACTCAAGCAACGGAGCAAAATCATTGCTGAAGCCGTTATGCATTCCCATAAGCGTTTGAAAGCTGTGTGGTGCCAAACTAGCTCAGTTTCAGGCAATTTTCGGTTGCGCGGTTTAGAGCTAGTCTTGGGAGAAAGGAAAACAGAAACTGTTCACAAGGAGCACGGTTGCATATTCAAGGTTGATTTAGAAAAGTGCTATTTTTCACCGAGATTGTCATACGAGAGAATGCGGATAGCTCAACAAGTCAGACCAGACGAAACAATTTCAAACATGTTTGCCGGTGTAGGCTGCTACTCCATAATCATTGCAAAACATTCCAAACCTAAAAAAATCTTTTCAATAGACACCAATTCATTTGCAATTCAATATATGCGAGAAAACATTAGGCTTAACAGAGTTGAAGAAACAGTTGTCCCAGTTCAAGGAGATTCAAAAAAGGTTATCGAGGAGAGATTGCAGAACGTAGCGGATCGGATCATCATGCCGCTACCTGAAAGGGCGTACGAATACCTTGACTACGCTGTAATGGCACTTAAACCAACCGGAGGATGGATCCACTATTACGACTTTGAGCATGCCAAAAAGGGCGAAAACCCCGTAGAAAAAATTGGGCTAAAAGCATCCGAAAAATTGCGTACGCTGGGCGCTAGCTTCGAAGTAGGATTCGGGCGCATTGTGAGAACAACTGGACCCAACTGGTTTCAAGTGGTTCTTGATATCCACTTGAAGGAAAAAGCTTGAAAGCCAAATCTTTTATAGCTTTGCTATAAACAGTACGAGCAACAGGGAGGGATAGAGTATCAAGAGGAAATTGATGGACATCTTGG
>JABAOH010016640.1_pt2 | contig 15449 bp, 12 predicted proteins | sample 7062181 | NCBI WGS metagenome assembly JABAOH01 (sample SAMN14538630, study PRJNA623070) | marine sediment metagenome | biome: marine biome [ENVO:00000428]; feature: marine pelagic biome [ENVO:01000023]; material: deep marine sediment [ENVO:00002113]; isolation source: pool of 5 deep marine...
GACGAGCAAATACAATGAAAGAGTTGCTGAACTCTGGATGGTTATAGGTAAAACATTAGGGAAAAAAGAGGTGAGTGATGAATAAAAAGATTTTTTCCATCCTTGTATTTTTCATTATTTTCGGGGTTGGTATAGGAACGGGATATTTCGTCACCGTCAATTATCTCCATAAGTCATCCCATGTGGAAATGGAAAAACACGAAACGCCGGGTAGTATGAAGGAAGCCAAAGCCGAGGAACAGCTCTACACCTGCCCCATGCATCCCTTCATAATAACAGAGGCNNCGTTCCCGTAAAGGGCGACAGCGGCGGAAGTGTTGGGGATGAGGACGCCATTAGAATTGATCCCGTCGTAAGACAGAACATGGGTGTGAGGACCGGCGTTGCTAAAAGAGCACAACTCAAAAAAATCATTCGCACCGTTGGTATGGTCAATTACGACGAGACGAAGATCGCCTCGGTTAATACGAAGATAGTGGGATGGATCGAGAAACTATTTGTTAATGAGACGGGGCAGTTCGTCAAAGCGGGGGAACCGCTCCTCGAGATCTACAGCCCCGAGCTGGTCTCTGCGCAGAAGGAGCTCCTGATCGCGATCAAACATTACGAGGAGGTCAAAACGAGCCCTTACGAAGAAGTTGTTGAGGGGGCAAGAGCTTTAATTGAGGCGGCAAAGGACAGGCTCAGATTGTGGGATATAACCGAGAAGGAACTTCTCGCTCTCGAGCAGAGTGGAAAGGTAAAGAAAACCCTGACGATCTATTCGCCGAGTTCCGGTGTGGTCATCGATAAAAAGGCATTTCTCGGGACTCACGTTACGCCAGGTACTGATCTTTACCGGGTTGCTGACATATCGAGCGTGTGGGTCGACGCAGACGTTTACGAGTTCGAGATGCCCTGGGTAAAGAAAGGACAGAGAGCGAAAGTAGCACTCGATTATATTCCCGGAAAGGTGCTTACAGGAAAAGTATCTTACATTTACCCTTACCTCGATGAGAAAACGAAGACCGTCAAAGTTAGGATTAATATACCCAATAAGGATTTTTCCCTGAAACCGGACATGTACGCTCACGTGGAAATAGAGTCCAATTTAGGTGATGGGGCCTTGATGGTTCCCACGGAGGCTGTATTGAGAACGGGGATGAAGAACATCATTTTCATCGAAAGGGAAGAGGGGAAATTCGTGCCCCGGGAAGTGAAGACCGGCGTTGAGACGGGGAACGGGTCAGTTCAGATACTTGAGGGTATAGAGGAAAACGATACAATTGTCCTCTCCGGACAGTTCATGCTCGACTCCGAAAGCTCCATTCGCGAAGCCATCAGGAAGATGACGGCCGGTGGTGGAGAAGGGTCAACAAAGGGTATGGAACACATCGGTCATTAACACGGAAACTGATCGGATGAGAAATCTCATGATCGGAGTGATGGGACCATGCTGAAAAAGATTATCGAAGCGTCACTGAATAACAGATTCATGGTATTGCTCGTGGCATTTTTCCTGGCAGGATGGGGAATATATGCGATGACAAATATCCCCCTCGATGCGATTCCCGACCTGTCCGATGTGCAGGTTATCATCTTCACCGAATATCCCGGCCAGAGTCCGCAGATTGTTGAGGATCAGGTTACCTACCCCTTAACGACGTCCATGCTCGCGGTACCGAAAGCGAAGGTCGTGCGGGGCTACTCCTTTTTCGGTTTTTCTTTCGTGTACATCATTTTCGATGACGGCACGGATATCTACTGGGCCAGGAGCAGGGTTCTCGAGTACATCAACTACGTATCGAACCGTCTTCCGAGGGGCGTGGTGCCAACCCTCGGCCCCGATGCTACCGGTGTGGGCTGGGTCTACGAGTACGTTCTCGAGGATTCCTCAGGGAAGTACGATCTCGCCCAGCTCCGCTCGATCCAGGACTGGTTTTTGAAGTACGAACTGGCAAGTGTCCCCGGTGTTTCTGAGGTGGCGACCCTGGGCGGTTTCGTCAAACAGTACCAGGTGGTGGTGCACCCGGACAAGCTTGCGGCCTACAACGTCTCCCTGAAACATGTAAAGATGGCGATCCAGAGGAGCAACAACGATGTTGGGGGAAGGCTGGTGGAGATGGGGGAGACGGAGTTCATGGTGCGGGGGCTCGGTTATATTGAAGATCTCGATGATATAAGGGTCATTCCCCTCGGGACGTCGAGGGGAACTCCTGTCTATATTCGTGATATTGCCGATGTAAGGCTTGGGCCTGAACTGAGAAGGGGGATTGCCGACTTAAATGGAGAGGGCGATGTTGCCGGTGGTGTAGTCGTCATGCGTTTCGGCGAGAATGCCCTGAAGACGATCAATAACGTGAAAGAGAAGCTCAAGCATCTGGAGAAATCACTCCCCGAAGGCGTAAAGATCAAGCCCGTATACGACCGGTCGGGTCTGATCGAGCGGGCCGTGAGAAATTTGAGAGACAAACTCATCGAGGAGAGCATTGCTGTCGCCCTCGTATCCATTATTTTTCTGCTCCATTTCAGGAGTGCTCTCGTAGCGATCATCACCCTTCCCCTAGCCATACTCGTGTCCTTCATCATCATGTTCTACCAGGGGATAAATGCCAACATCATGTCTCTGGGTGGAATCGCTATCGCCATAGGGGCGATGGTGGATGCCGCAATTATCATGGTGGAGAACATGCACAAGCATCAGGAGCATTACCCGGAGAAGCCTGTTTGGACGAATGTGCTGGAGGCGACCAAGGAAGTTGGGCCGGCCCTCTTTTACTCTCTCCTCGTCATAACGGTATCTTTTTTGCCCGTTTTTTCCCTGGAGGCCCAGGAGGGAAGGCTCTTCAAGCCCCTGGCGTTTACAAAAACGTACGCAATGGCTGCTGCGGCCCTGCTGGCAATCACGGTTCAGCCCGTCCTCATGGGGTATTTCATCAGGGGGAAGATACCGCCTGAAGAGAAAAACCCCGTAAACCGTTTTCTCATAAGGATTTACCATCCTGTCGTCGATTTCGTGGTCAAGTACAGGAAGGCAACGATTATTCTGAACATCATTCTTATGCTCAGTATCGCCATACCCGTGGCCAAAATCGGGTCAGAGTTCATGCCCCCTCTTTATGAAGGGGACCTGTTATATATGCCTACCACGTTCCCCGGAATTTCGATAACGAAGGCGAAAGAGCTTCTCCAGCAGACGGACAGAATAATAAAAACCTTTCCAGAAGTGAAAGATGTGTTCGGGAAGATTGGCAGAGCGGAAACTGCCACTGACCCTGCTCCCCTCTCTATGCTGGAGACTACGATCACGCTCAAACCGGAGAAAGAGTGGCGGCCGGGGGTGACTCCCGAAAAACTCATCGAGGAACTGGACAGGGCGATTCAGTTCCCGGGACTGACGAACGCCTGGACGATGCCGATCAAGACCAGGATCGATATGCTCTCCACGGGGATCAAGACGCCTGTCGGGATCAAGGTAATGGGGGATGATCTCGATACCCTCGTTTCCATCGGGGAACAGATCGAGGCGACCGTCCGGGAGGTTCCCGGCACTCTCTCTGCCTTTGCCGAGCGGATCACGGGAGGGAATTACATCGATTTTCATATCGACAGGGAAGCTGCAGCCAGGTACGGCCTCACGGTGGGCGACGTCCAGGACGTGATCATGAGCGCTATCGGTGGTATGAACGTGACCTTCACCGTCGAGGGGCTCGAACGGTATCCGGTAAACGTGAGATACCCGGAAGAGTTGAGGCAGGATACGAATACGTTGAATAGAGTCCTTGTCCCCACACCGTCAGGACAGCAGATACCCCTCGCTCAGCTGGCTCACCTCACCGTTAAAAAGGGAGCGGCAAACATCAAGAGTGAGAACGCCAGGAGAACCGTCTGGGTCTACGTCGATCTTCGAGGAATTGACGTAGGGACCTACGTGAAGAACGCTATGAAGAAGGTTTCGGAAAGAGTTAAGCTGCCTCCTGGTTACAATATAATCTGGAGCGGCCAGTTTGAATACATGCAGCGCGTGAAGCAGAGGCTTTTCTTCGTCATCCCCCTTACTCTGTTTATAGTGTTTCTCATTATGTACCTGAACACGAGATCTTTCCTCAAGACCGGCATTATTATGCTCACGGTCCCCATATCACTTGTGGGGGCTTTCTGGACCCTTTACATACTCGGATACCATCTGTCTATTGCCGTGTGGGTGGGTATTATAGCCCTCGCGGGCCTCAGCGCTGAAACAGGAGTGGTCATGCTGCTCTACCTCGATCTTGCTTATGATGACTGGAAGAAAAAAGGGAACATGAATACGATAAAAGACCTTCTGGATGCTATCCATCACGGAGCCGTGAAAAGGGTACGTCCAAAGATCATGAGGAGCCACGGGGCGGGTGCGGACACGATGAAGCGGATTGCCGCACCGATGATCGGCGGCGTCACGACCTCTGCGCTCATGGAGCTTATCCTATACCCCGTGATCTACTACATCTGGAAAGTCAGATATGTGAAGGAGGATGAGTAAAGACAACTTCGAGCTTCCCGGTCCGTATTCCTCGTTTACAGCGCACCGTTTATGGGGCAGGATGAATTGGATGCAGAAGCGTTTCGTAACGTCTTTGCTGATGATCCAATAATGCTGCTGGGGGAACGATGGCTGGCCCGAAGCACGGTTCGAAAAAGGTCGTTTACGCCGCTCTTATCGGAAACGGCTGTATAGCGATTTTAAAATTTATCGTTGCCCTTCTCTCCCGAAGTTCGGCGCTCCTGGCCGAGGCTTTTCACTCCGTGGCCGACACGGGGAACCAGGCGCTACTCCTTCTCGGCATGAAACGGAGTCAGCGCCCCCGGGACAGGGAGCATCCCTTCGGATACGGGAAAGCGCAGTATTTCTGGTCGTTCGTCGTTGCAAACATGCTCTTCATGGTGGGGGCCGTGGCGGCGGTTTTCGAGGGAGTTGGCAAGATACGCAACCCCCATCCCCTGGAGCGGACACACCTGATCTACCTGGTCCTCGGGGTATCCATCTTCATCGAATCGATTGCCTTCAGCATCGCCGTGAGGGAATTTCTCAGGCAGAAGACCCATGATTCCATCTGGGAGGAGATCAAAGGGTCGAAGGATATCAGCCTGATCGTCGTTCTCCTCGAGGACAGCGCGGCGATGGTGGGCCTTCTCATCGCCCTGGCGGGAACCTACCTGGTCCAGGTGACGGGGAATCCACTCATGGATGGGGTCGCTTCGATCCTGATCGGTGTCCTCCTGGCATTTGTCGCAGTGTTTTTGGCAAACGAGGTGAGAAAGCTCCTCATAGGGGAGAGCGCATCCGATGAGAACCTCTCCCTCATCAGGAAAACGGTGGAAACTTTCCCTGAGGTCAACTCCATCGGGGAGATGTCCACCATGCACATGGGGCCTGACGACATCCTCCTTGCGGTGAACGTGGATTTTCGAGACGATGTCACCTTAGGGGAGCTCGAAAAGGTCATTGACAGGATTGAGCGGGAAATCCGCGAGAAGGTTCCGGCGGTGAAGCAGATCTTCATCGAAGCCGATGATGTGGAAGGGTATCAGGTATCGGTGAAAGAGCGTAAAAACCCCTTTGAATGATGTCTAACCCGTTACCATAACGTGAGCTATTCCTCACTTTTATCATTGTCTTCTTTGTGCCGGGAGTCCAAGATTTTCAATTCCAGCGGTTTAACCGCGTCAAGGTGCACGTCGCGCTGGGGGAAGGCGATGACGATATCCGCTTCACGGAAACGGTCGTCGATCTGAAAACGGATATCGCTCTCGATGTTCAACCGATCCGACAGGGAATTCATGTTGATCCAGAAGTAGATGTTGAAGATGAGAGCGTTGTCGCCGAAGTCGGAAAAACGGATGAAGGGCTGCGGGTCGGGGAGAACCTTCTCGTGCTCCTTCGCGATAGTTACCATGATGCTCGCAGCCTCCTTGACGGGAGAGCCGTACACCACACCCACCGTCACACAGGCTCTTACCATACTGTCGGAAAGGGTCCAGTTCACGATGTTCTTCTCGAGAAAACTGCTGTTGGGAACGAGAATCTGAATGTTTTCCCCCGTGCGAATGCGGGTGCAGCGGGCCCCGATATCCTCTATTGTGGCAAACATACCTTCGATTTCAATTAAGTCTCCGATCCTGATCGGCTGCTCTGCCATGATGATGAAACCACTGATGAAATTGTTGATAAGGGTTTGTGCCCCGAAACCCACACCGATGGCAAGTGCGCCGCCCACGAAGGCGAATGCTGTCAACGGTATGTTGACCAGGTGGAGAGCGAAGAGAACGACGAGAAGGATTCCCAGGTAATAGAGGATTTTCTGTATGGAGGCGGCCACGTTCGGCTTCAACCTGGTCCGGGGAAGTACCCGCTTTTCAAAGGTTCCCATGACCATTTTCACGATGATTATGCCGAGGACGAGAGAGAGCATGGCCACAACGACCTTGCTCGCTGTCACGGGGTTTTTCCCGATGGAGAAGAACTCGAAGTTCCATATTTTCTGAAACGTCGTCAGTTTCTTGGCAATGATTTCGAAGAGGTCAGGGCTCTCCTGCTGCGCAAATATCCCCTTTTCCGGAAAAAAGATTTGGTTCTTAAGAGAAAAGAAGGTCTCTCCCACGTATCCCTCAGCAACATTTTGCAACGCGAAGTCTCGGGATAAGCTGGATGGGGGCAGAAGCAGATGGGCAAGGAGAAATATGAATATGGCGAAAGTTGTGAGAAGATACCGGGAACGAGGTCTCTTATTCATCTCTCTCCCTGGGAAGACATTGCTTTTCTTGATGTATGTTGAAGAATCATTTTTTTCAGCTTTTATATTACTACACGGGAGAATTGATAAGTATGGATATTTTACCATGCAATCGGGCCGGTTCCCCTCACCTCAGTTTGAAATGTAACGCGATTATTTATACTATGAAATAGTACCAAAGCCGGCAAAGATAACATGACATCCCGGTTTCTGAAAAAATGATTATCACCAGATAACACGGAGAACCTGGAGGGTAGAATGGATACGTTCAATGTGATCGTCCTCGAAAACAGCGTGACCAGGTGGCTGTTTGCTTTTGCAGTTATCATTGTCGTATACGCTCTCCTGAGGATAGGGAAGGGGTTTATTGGACGCCAACTTTCCGCTCTTGCCAGGAAATCGAAGGTCACCTGGGATGATCTGGTGGCAGAACTTCTCGATAAGTGGACAAAATCCTTTTTCCTCGTCGCTGTCAGCATATACATCGGCTCACTTTTTCTCACCCTTCCCGGCCGCGTGGATCGGCTCATAACGATCCTCGTACTTGCGGCGGTTTTTCTGCAGCTCGCCATTTGGGGGAATCACGCCATCACCTGGTTCTCCCAGAGAGCGAGTGATAAGGTGTCCCAGGACCCGGCGAGCCTCACCACCTACGCGGCAATAGCCTTTATCGGGAAACTGGTCCTGTGGTCCGTTATCCTTCTGCTCGCCCTCCACAACATGGGGGTCAACGTCACCGCCATTGTGGCCAGCCTGGGGATAGGCGGCATTGCCGTGGCGCTGGCATTGCAGAAGATACTCGGGGACCTCTTTGCCTCCATGGCTATCATTCTCGACAAGCCCTTTGTCATAGGAGATTTCATCATCGTGGGGGAACTCATGGGGACGGTGGAGCGAATCGGGCTCAAAACGTCTCGGATCCGGAGCCTTTCGGGAGAGGAGATTGTCTTTTCCAACACAGACCTTCTCGAAAGCCGTGTCCGCAACTTCAAGCGGATGTGGGAGCGCCGCGTCGTCTTCACCGTGGGCGTGACGTATCAGACCCCCCGGGAAAAACTGGAAGCCATTCCCGCCTCTATTCGCGAGATCATAGAGAGGCAGGAGGTTGCCCGCTTCGACAGGGCCCACTTCAAGAGTTACGGCGATTTTGCCCTCATATTCGAGATGGTCTATTTCGTCAAAGACCCCGCCTACAACGTCTACATGGACGTTCAACAGGCGATCAACCTGGGAATTCACGAACGCTTCGAAGAAGAGGGGATCGAGTTTGCCTATCCGACCCAGACGCTCTTCCTCGTTCCTCAGAATGCAGGTGGAGAATCGGGGGAAACCAGGCCGTAGAGAACGCTATCCTTCGGTGGGTGGCAAAGTGGTGCTGCTTTCGGTCGTTCTGCTTTTTTGTTTACCTCTGGACCCCGGACTCTGGGATGATTGTAAAATAAAATGGCGGAAGCGTGCGGGAATCGAACCCACCGGAGATGCCCTGCGACGCCTCCCTGACCGGGTTTGAAGCCCGGGGGGGCCACCAGCGCCCCATCCGCTNNTAGTTCAGAGTCCATAGATAATGCAATAACACCTAAGGGCTATGAACTGGTCTTTTTCTGCTTGCTCTTTTTCCCCTCCTCTTTTTTTCTCCTCTTTATCGCCTTTTCCCTCCTTTTGCGGCGCCTCTTTATCTCCTTCTTTCTCTCCGTTACCACTCCATCCCCCTTTTTTAAAATTCTCCTCGTTATAGAATCTAAAGTTTTTGATCAGCGGGTACGATAAAGAGCATGTTGATATTTGTTGTTAGGACACATATATTTTTAGCATGGAAATTATAGCACAGGAAGGTTCGGGGGAAAGGACAATGCGAAAATATTTCATCATTATTTGTATCTCCGTCATAGCCTTTGTTCTCCATTTCGGTCAGGCAAAGGATGCACACGCACTCAAAGGGTTTGAAGTTGGTGCGAGGGGCTATTATTGGGACAGCGGCCTCGATGCCACGATGCAGACGAATTCCGACCCGCAAATAGACCTCAAAAGCGACCTGAATATCGGTGATGAGGGCTCCAATGCCGGCGAGATTTTTTTACGGTGGGGCCGAAACCATTTTACCCTTGCGTATACATCCATTTCATACAACGGGTCCTCTACAAACAGCGTTGTCTTTGATGGAATTACGTTCACCGGGGTCATCGATTCACAAGTCGAATACGACCAGATAGACGGGATCTACCAGTACGATCTCATCAGATACAATCCTGTAATTGCCACCTTTAACCTGGGGATTCTCCTTCAGGTAAAATATGTCGATGGATTCGCACAGTTGGAAGAGAGATTGACATCAACGGTTGAAAGAGAGGAATTCTCCGCGCCGATTCCCATGATCGGACTGGGAGGGGGCATAGGAATAGTGAATAACAGCGTGGTCCTGGAAGCCCGCGTCGCGGGGCTCGAATATTCCGGGAACAGGGCCATTGATTTTCAGGGCCATGTGGGGATCATTCCATTGCCCTTCCTGAAGATATTCGGGGGTTACAAGATATTCGATCTGAAGGTAGATGAGGACGGGTTCAAAATCGACTACACCATTGACGGGCCGTTTGCCGGAGTCCAGCTGAGCTTTTAAAGACAATTCAAAGTTCAAAGTCGCAGATTCAAAGTTTGTTTCCCGGAGTTTCGGAACTTTGGTTCCTCTACTGTTCGAACTATCCGCTCTGTGTTACTACTTTCTGTTGTTCTGATGTTCTAATGTTCAGTTGTTCTTGATTTTCATTCCGCATTCCAAAATCCGCATTCCACATTGCCGCCTATTTTCTAAAACTGTACTCACATCCGCAGTAATTTTGCCGGTAGAGCCCGTACTTTTTCGACAGGGCGATGCTTTTCTTGAACCCATCCTCTTTTTTCAGGTCCAGCTCTATGAAGCTGAGGCCATGTTTCTCTCCCATTTCCCTACCCGCTCTGTTGATCATCTCTGCATCTTTGTGCGGGGATACGGTCAGAACCGTTGTAAATGCGTCGATACCCATGCAGGCCGCTTTCTTTGCGCTTTCCTCGAGACGGAGCCGGATGCAGGCTCTACACCGCTCGCCCTTTTCCGGCTCTCCCTCCAGTCCCCGGATAGCATCGTACCACGCGTCGTGGTCGCGCTTTCCCGCTTCGAGGTCGAAGTGGATGATCGAGCCGAGTTTCTCCGTCTCCCGGAGCCGCTTTCCGTGCTCCGTGCCGGGCCAGATGTTGGGGTTGTAAAAAAAACCCGTTGCCGTCCCGAATGTTTCTATTACCTTCTGTAAGCCGTACGCAGCATCGGGAGCGCAGCAGATGTGGACGAGTGTATGGTCGGGTGTCGTCTTGGGAACGCGTATTATACGCATAGTAACTCCGGAACTGATTCTTACTTATTATACGACGGAGTAGAATATTGAACAGTAACTGTTTTGGGGTACGGGGATAAAAAAAGGTTAATCCATCCTAAAAAAGAAGCACTTTTTCCTTTTGAAACTTTGTGCAGGAAAGATGAAACTAAAGGAAAGACGGGCTCCGGCAGGTGTGCACACTGATTTTCTACCCGTCATGTGATAATCTCTAATTTGAGACCGGAAATATGAGAAAGATAAAGACAAATATCATCCTTTTCGTTCTTACGCTCCTATCGACGACAGTAGCCGGTGCCTTTCTCGCTGGAGTAAATCCCTTGAAGGAACCCTACCTTGTCTACTACGGCTTCATGTTCTCTATACCTCTCATGTCGATCCTCGTGGTGCACGAGCTCGGCCACTATGTCGCAGCCCGGGTTCACCGGGTCAACGTCACGCCGCCCTATTTTATTCCTGCGCCATCGATTATCGGAACCTTCGGAGCCTTCATAAAGATCAAATCACCTCTTCCCGACAGAAACGCCCTCGTCGATATCGGGGCGGCAGGGCCACTTGCCGGTATTGCCGTTGCGATTCCCGTTTTAATCATCGGTCTCATTTTTTCCGAGGCGAGAGCGGTCCTCCAGCTCAAGGGAATTTCTCTCGGGACATCGATACTCTTCGACTTGCTCACCAGGGTGATACATGGAGGTATCCCCGAGGGTTACGATATCGTCCTGCATCCCGTTGCCTTTGCAGGATGGATCGGCATGCTCGTGACGGCACTCAACCTGTTGCCTGTCGGCCAGCTCGATGGGGGTCACATAGCATATGCGCTGTTCGGCCAGAGGTACTCGGGCGTGTCGAGAGTATTCCCGCTATTTCTGATACCCATGGGTTTACTGTGGCAGGGATGGATCATCTGGGCCATCCTGCTCATTATTCTCGGCACGGGCCATCCCCCGCCCATGGACGTGGAAACCGAACTCACCCCGGGGAGAAAGATCGCGGGGTATGTATCTCTTGTCATCTTCATAATCTGTTTCACTCCGGTTCCGGTAAAGTTCTGAAAACTTCAAAGGGGAGATGAAGCATAAAAGATATTCGGCTCATTTTCAAATACATGAAGAGGAGAAGGAACGCCTACGTCCTTTTTTCTTTCCTCCGTTTCCTTTCCAGCTTAACGGGCCTTTTCGTACCGTGGTACTTGAAAATCGCCGTCGATTCGATCAAGATCGACGGGGGCAGCCGAGTGTTCATCCAGGCCCTTTTTCTCATGCTTCTTTTTGCTTTTCTGCAGGGGCTGTTCAGGTTTTTCGGAAGGAGGGGATTTCTCGTTCTTGCGAGGGACATTGAAGGGGAGATCCGGGAAGATCTGTTCGGGAAGGTGATCACGGCTCCTTACCCGTTCTACGATAGTTTCGCAACGGGGGACATCATGTCCCGGGCGGTGAACGATCTGAATTCGATCTGGCTGCTTGTGGGTCCCGGTTTTCTCACATTAATCGGTACTGTTTTTACCTATGTGGTCGGGATTTTTTTCCTGCTCAGGATAGATCCGTTTTTGACGCTCCTCGTCTTCATCCTCGTTCCGTTAGCAGCCCTTTTCGGGAGAGTCTACAGCAGGCGGCTCTATCGGCTTCACCGGTCAGCACAGGAAACGCTTTCCCTTATCTCCGATCGGTTGAACAACTTCATAACGGGGATTCGTATCATCAAGTCCTACACCATGGAGAAATTCGTTGGCCAGGAGTTTTCGCGCACATCCGAAGATTATTGCGAAAAGAACGTGGAGGTTTCGAAGGTTTCCGCCCTGTTTCACGGGACCTTCGCAGGAGCAACGGGTTTCGGTGTCCTTTTCGTGCTGGCCGTGGGGGGGCTTTTCGTTATAGAGGGGAGGATCTCTTTAGGAGGTTTTGTTGCCTTTACATCGTACATAGGGATTCTTTCCTATCCCGCTATTGCCGTGGGATGGATCATCAACCTTTATCAGAGGGGGGCATCGGCAGCCGGGAGGATACAAGAGCTGATGGAGGTGGAGGGAGAGCCCGGGGGGGTAGAAGAGGATGAGGAGATCCAGACGCTGGAACTGGCAGGCGTGAGGTTTTCCTACCTCGGTGGAGATATCCCCGTTCTTGATGGTATCGATCTTCTGGTTGAGAAAGGAGAGGCCATCGGGATAACCGGACTCACCGGCTCAGGAAAAAGCACGATAGTCAAGCTCCTTCTCGGGTTCTACGAACCTGATAAGGGGGAAATCAGGATAAACGGGAAGCCTCTGGCATGTTTCGAAAGGGGGTGGATAAGAAAGAAGATCGGTGTTGTCTTCCAGGATCCGCACCTGTTTTCCGAAACTGTTCTCGAGAACATATCCTTTCCCCTGGAAGAGCCGAGTTTTGAGAGATCGGTGGAGTGCGCGCGGTTGGCTTCAGTAGACCGGGAAATAGATACCTTTCCCGGGCAATACCAGGCCGTAATCGGGGAGAGAGGGGTTACCCTCTCAGGCGGACAGAAACAGCGGTTGACGGTGGCCCGGACGATCTGCCATGAGAGTGAGGTGATCGTCCTCGACGACTCTTTCTCGTCAGTCGACGGGAAAACGGAGAAAAGTATTCTCCATAACCTCGCGAAATTAAAAGGGGAAAAAACGATCATCCTTATTACCCACCGCCTTTCGTCGCTCTCTGTGTGCGACCGAATCGTGGTTATGGATAGGGGAAGAGTGATCGAGGAAGGGACGGAAGAGGAACTGGTGAAGAGGCGGGGGCTCTTTTTTCGCTTTTCCGTGAGGCAGTCTCTCGAAGGACTGGAGGGAAGGTAACGAATATGCGAAGAGTGGATGTTCAAGATAAGGTCTCCGTGAAAGACATCGACCTGCGGATGACGTTGAGACTTCTCGCTTTCGTACAGCCTCACCGTTTTCTCGTATTCCTTGGTTTTGCTGCGATGACTCTGTCGACGGCATTCAATTTGCTCCAGCCCTATATCATAAAACTCGTGATAGATGAAAACCTTGTGAAGGGAAGCCTCGCCAACTTTTATTGGTATGTGCTCATATTTGCAATCGCGGTGATAGGAAGAATCGGCTTCGCCTATCTTCAGATGGTCATCGTGACGACACTTGGACAGCGCGTGATACTCGATATAAGGAAGAAGCTCTTCGGAAAAGTCGTGGAGCTCCCTCTGGCCTATTTCGACAGGACACCCACGGGAAGGATTATCACGCGCCACGTATCTGACATAGAAGCGGTGAACGAGATGATCTCATCGGGTCTGGTCTCCGTGATAGGCGATATTGTCATGATCCTTTCCATAGCCTTGATTCTGCTTCTTCTGGATACAACCCTATTTCTCTTCACCCTCATCTCCATTGCTATCCTCCTTTTCTTTGCCCAGCTCATGAAAGTCAGGTTGAGGGACACGAACAGGGCTTTGCGGCAGAACACGGCGAAGATCAACGCCTTCCTCAACGAATACATAGCCGGGATCGGGGTCGTCAAGGGCTTCGCCAGAGAAGACAAGATCCGCAGAAAGTTCCGGAGGCACAACGAAGAGTTCAAGCGGGTTGGGATGAGATTATCCACCCTCTATTCCATCTACTTTCCCGGCGTAGAATTTGTCTCGGCTCTTGCTCTGGTCATCGTGCTGTGGAGGGGAGGCATCGGTGTCATCGAGGGAACCGTGACTATCGGAACGGTGATCGCCTTCGCGGGATATCTCGAAAAATTCTTCGGCCCAGTGAAGGACATGAGCGACAAGTACAATATTCTCCAGTCTGCCCTCGCGTCGTGCGAGAGGATCTTTACCATCCTCGATATGAAATCCTCTCCCGAATATGATGTGGCCGCCATTTCTCCGCGATTCTTCCGGTTCGAAGCGCCTTCAGCTGCAAAGGCTGAAGCGCTGATCGAGTTTAAGAATGTGGAGTTCAATTATGGCGGTGAAGAGGTTCTCAAAAAATTTTCACTCGCCATAGCAGAAGGCGAGAAAGTTGCCATCGTCGGACCGACGGGGGCCGGGAAAACGACGATCGTAAACCTCTTGTTGCGTCTTTACAGTCCCCAGTCTGGCGAGATTCTCTATGACGGGCGTGATATTCGAACCCTTGATATCGGTGAATTGAGGCGAAAAATCGTACTGATTCCCCAGGAGCCATTTCTCTTTAACGGTTCCGTCCTCGATAATATCCTCGCTGGCGAGGATTTCGATAAAAAGTGGCTTGATTTTACATTGAAATGTTGTGGTATCGTTAATTTCATCGAGAATCTGCCGGAGGGTCTGAATTCTTCTGTGGGAGAGCGAGGAAGCAGGTTCTCTGCCGGACAGAGGCAGCTTGTTTCTTTTGCACGCGCCGTTTACCACCGCCCGGATGTGCTGATTCTCGATGAAGCGACTGCGAATATAGACCCGGAAACGGAACACGAGGTCACTTCGGCGCTCAGAAAAATGATGGAGGGAAAGACGTCCATCGTAATTGCCCATCGTCTTCAAACGGTCGTCGAATGTGATAGAATCGCTGTAGTTCTACACGGGCAGGTAGTGGAAGAGGGACCTCACGAGAAGTTGTTGAAGGAGAAGGGACTCTATAGCGCGCTGTATAATCTGCAGATAACCCCTTAAGGATAAAGAGAACTTTCATGGAGGGACCGCGTGTCCGCCGGGATGGTGTATCAAACCGATCTGACCGGGCTGAAACTGGTTAAGAGGGGAAAAGTAAGGGATATCTACGATCTGGGAGAAGAGCTCCTGATCGTGGCTACCGATAGGATTTCCGCATTTGATGTGGTTCTCCCGAGCGGGATTCCGGGAAAGGGGAAGGTCCTGACAAGCATTTCCCTGTTCTGGTTTGACTATCTGAAGGACATCGTCGACAATCATCTCATCACGGCCGATGTGAGCAGGTTTCCAGAGAAGGTGAGACGGCACGCTTATGAGATCGATGGCAGATCGATGGTGGTCAGGAAGGCGAAACCGTTCCCCGTCGAGTGCGTGGTGAGAGGATACCTCGCGGGATCGGGATGGGTTGAATATTCGGAATCGGGAAGTGTCTGCGGAGTAGGACTCCCCGGGGGACTGCAAAATTCAGACAAGCTGCCGGAACCGATATTTACGCCGGCTACCAAAGAAGAGGAGGGCAAACACGATATCAACATATCCTTCGATGAGATGGTGGGCATTACCGGTCTGAAGGTTGCTCATCAGCTGAGAAAATATGCGCTCGATCTCTACGAAAAAGCCGCCGAGCATGCCCTCTCGAAGGGGATAATAATCGCCGACACGAAATTTGAATTCGGTCTCCACCGTGAGGAGATCATACTCATCGACGAAGTCCTGACACCTGACTCTTCCCGGT
>JABAOH010009894.1_pt7 | contig 15443 bp, 10 predicted proteins | sample 7062181 | NCBI WGS metagenome assembly JABAOH01 (sample SAMN14538630, study PRJNA623070) | marine sediment metagenome | biome: marine biome [ENVO:00000428]; feature: marine pelagic biome [ENVO:01000023]; material: deep marine sediment [ENVO:00002113]; isolation source: pool of 5 deep marine...
GACCGGCCCAAGGGAGTGATGATCAGCTACGGCAACTTCTACTGGAAATGCATCGACCACGTGCTGGCGCTCGGCATTCGACGCGAGGACAGACTGCTCACCGTCGGTCCGCTCTATCACGTCGGCGCGCTCGACCTGCCGGGCCTCGCCGTGCTGTGGATGGGCGGATGCATGTGCGTGCACCGCGACTTCGACCCGGAAGCGGCGCTCGCCTCCATCGCCGCGCACCGGCTCACCTGTGGCTGGATGGCGCCGGTGATGACCAACGCCGTGCTCGGACTCGGCGACACGAAAAGTCACGACCTCGACTCCTTCCAATGGCTCATCGGTGGCGGCGAGCGCACACCGGAGCAACGTATCCGCGAGTTCGCCGGCGTTTTCCCGCGAGCGCGATACATCGACGCGTACGGCATGACGGAAACGGTGAGCGGTGACACCCTGATGGAGGCGGGTCGGGAGATCGAGAAGATCGGCTCGACGGGCCGGGCACTCGCACACGTGGAGATCGCCATACTCGACGAGGAAGGAGGGTCACTGGCGCCGGAAACCGAGGGAGAGATCGCCATTCGCGGTCCGAAGGTGACGAAGGGGTACTGGCGCGATCCCGACAACACCAGAGCGAGCTTTCACGAGGACTGGCTGCGCTCGGGCGATGTCGGCTACCTCGATGCGGACGGCTTTCTCTACCTGACCGATCGCAAGAAGGACATGATCATCTCGGGCGGTGAAAACATCGCGTCGTCCGAGATCGAGCGGGTGATCTACGATATGCCGGAGGTGAGCGAAGCGGCGGTGGTAGGGGTGGCGGATCCGAAGTGGGGCGAACGCCCCGTCGCCGTGATTGTGCTGCGCCCGGGCACGCAGCTCGATTACCCGGCGCTGGAAGCGCATTGTCGCGGGCATCTTGCCGCTTTCAAGGTTCCCCGGGAGCTCATCCTGCGCAGCACCCTGCCACGAAACCCCTCGGGAAAGGTGCTCAAGCGTGTGCTACGCGACGAGCTCGCCGAACGCAGCGAAGATTGATCTACGGCCTGGCTGACGTGAATTCGCCGTTGCGGACATCGTAAGCAGCTTACCAAAGTAAAACGTGCAAGACGAAGCGCTCACGTGCTCCCACGGTACGAGTGAAACCTATTGTTCTAAACAGGGACGGCGCGCCATTCCCGATTGGAATGTGCTTTCCCGGGGCAGCGCAATAGAGCGAGCCCGGGCAAAGCCGTCGACCGCTTCAGTTCTCGTGCTGGCCGAGCATCCGCCATTCCCGAGTAATCGGCGGGGCCGTTGGATCTCCTATCCGCTCGATTTGAACAGCCCCCGGCCCCTGTGACCGGATTCGAACCGGCCGAAACGCCGAAATCTTCTCCGCGCGGCGGACAGAATCGAGCCTGCTTTGCCGAGCGATGGACGTCACATGTTCAGGGGATTACCCTGCATGACTTTCCAGACCTCGATGTTGGCATGACGGTCGGTGTCAACGTTCACCATCACGTAGCGTCCGCTTCGTTCACGCTTGTACCACTGGTAGCAGTGCTCGACACCGCCGAAGAAATCAATCCATTGATGACAGTACGTGTTGTCGCCTTTGATGAACCATTTACCGCTGTCGTCATCGGCTCTGCCTATGACCCCGGTGACGTTACCGTTGTTGGCATAATACCAGCGGTACTCCCTTCCACCCGCCGGGCCCTCGATGGTATTTCCACCGATGAGTCTCTTGACCTCGTCGCCAGTAAGGACGGAGCCGACTATCCTGTTCTCCCCGGGAGTGCCGCACGCACTTATCAGCGTCGCCAGCGAAATCATCAGCACCAATCTCGTTAAGTTCATCGATATTGACATGTGAGCACCCCTTATAATCTTAATAATCCTAATCGCCGGGCGACGCGGTCCGTCCGCACGACGTGTTATCCAGGGATGGTAACGATCGTCCCTCGTCTCCGCTTCTGCCGGTGCTGGTGTCCGCCTTTCGGCTCGGTCCACCCGCGGCAAAGCGATAACGGCGTCACCGTCCCCCTACGAAAGTCGGCGCCTCGTCGACCGGAAGGAGCTACCCCGCCCGGCGCTCATCGGCGCACCCCTTGACAACCAAGATCACACCTGTACCCTCGCACGGCGAGCAGCTCGGCGATGCTGCGCTCCTCGAAACTCGATGAGGGAGGTCCGAACGTGCGACCGGTTCCTATTACAGTGGCCACGGCCGTGACCGTACTGTGTCTGGTTTTCCCCTCGCCAACGCCGGCGGACTATGAGGGCTCTGGTTCTGCCGAGCACCGTGTCACCCGGCAAAAGTGGGAGGACCTTCAATGGGTCGGTGACAGTGTCGCGAGCGTGAAAGAAAACGCTTCGGTCTATGAACGCTTGCATCGTCCCATCGTGCTCCGCGGCCGTATCGTCGAGCAGCTGGGCCCTGACCGCTACCAGTTCGAGGATACATCCGGCTCCATCCGTATCGATGCCGACCCGGGTGTGTTTCCATCGGCCAAGGTCGATGAGAATACCCTCGTCGACGTTATCGGCAATGTCGACGTCGAGTACGTCGAGGGCATGGAACTCGACGTGGCGTACATCAGAGTGGTCAGCCGTCAATAACTGCCTGTCTCGCCGTCCGTTGTCGGGCTCGGGCGAAAGTCACTGCTGTTGGATGTGCTGGATCTGCTCCAGCATGCCGTTTTCGAACACCAACACCACCGTCACCTGCCCAGGCTGGTTTTTGTAGTACCACCGGTCGCCCTCGTCCACCGACGGTGGTCCGCCGGTTGCAAGAACCTGTTCCTTGGTGGTGCCTTCACCCGTCTGTACCATAGACTGGCCGCAGACGAAGGTCTGGGCGTGTGCGCCGAAAGCCACGAACAGCGAGAATGAAAACAACAGAGCCAGAAATGAACGTTTCATACGCATGTCCCCCAGCGTCGAGCTCTCACACGAATCATCACGCCCTCGCGTCGGGGTGATAGAGAGTTCTCGAAGTGGCGCCGGGAGTCCGTTACGCGCAGCTCCCAAACGGCCACCGGATCATCAATACCATGGTCCCCAGCCGCCCCAAGGTCTCCAGCTCATCTCGGCAGCTTCGCTCTGCATCTCTGCAATGTTTCTTTTGAGCGCGGGCTTCTGGTAGCGCTGATAAGCGGCCTCGGTGCCGACATAAACACGTTCGCAGACCATACAATCCGCATAGGCAAAGTGCAGCTTTCCGTCACGGCGTATGTGCGCGAGCTCTGTCTGTATCAGTTTCGCTGCGGACTTTCAAGTGGGCCCGGCGGCCGACGTGCAATTCGGTGGACCGATGATCCCTCCACTTTCTCAGCGGAAAGGTAAGGACGGCGCAGACCTGGACTCGCCTACGCCCTCTTACGATGGCGACAACGATGAACCCGTCACGGACGGAGAACGACCGTCAGTCGTGCGGTGTCAGCTCGCCGCTACCCGGCGTCTCGGGCGGACGATGGGGAAACTTGCTGATCGTGCCGATGTGCTGGCGAAGCAGCATTTGCACCGGAGTCACCGCAAACAGTCCGGGGTACATGGCGCCGTACTTCTCCCCCGGATCCCGCCTGATGTTGAAGAAGTCCATGCCGGGAAGCCCGCCATGAGAGGCCTTGATGTGAACCTTGAAATTCTCGTAGCGAATCGCCCCGAGCACCGAGCCGCCGTAGTGAAACATGTAGTTCCGCTTCGAGTTGCCTTCGCCGAGAAGGAACAACGCGGTCTGGTCGATGCCGTCCGTCACCCGGTCCGAGGGAATGTGTTTCGTGGCACCGGCGATGCGCGCCGCCGTCGTGTACAGGTCGGTCACATGCAGAAAATCATCCGGGTCCTGACCGGGTTCGATCATGCCGGGCCACCAGGCCATCGCCGGCACCCGGACTCCGCCTTCCGTCACGTCGCCCTTGGCGCCCGTCAGCAACGTGTATCCGGCCGTCGGCCAGAACGCGTACATGGGACCGTTATCCGAAATCCATACAACCAGGGTGTTCTCGGCGATGCCCTCACCTCGCAGCGTGTCGAGCAGCATCTGGACGTGCTTGTTGTGCAATACCATGAACGACGCCTGGCGGTTGTTCTTGTCGACCCCGGGCGCGTCCAGGAACTCCTTCGAGGCGGACATCTGCAGGGCATAGCTGGCCCAATAAATGAAGAAGGGCTTGTCGGACTTTGCCTTGCCCTTGATCCAGTCCGTGATCTGGGCAATGGATTCGTTCTCGAACGCTTCCTGGCGGTCAGGACTCAGATTGCCGGCCAGGCCGGGGATCGGTTTGCGCTTCTTGCCTTTCTCGCCGATATAGCCGGCCACGGACAGGTCGATACCGGTGCGCGCCTTGTACTCCTCGTAGCCGGGGAAGTCGGCGAACGGAAAGGTGCCCGATTGATCATCGTGGCTTGCCTGCCAGTAATCCGGGGCGCCGTTGAAGAGGCCGTAGTAGGCGTAGTCGAACCCCTGATTTTCCGGCGCGTGCTTGTCCAAATCTCCCAGGTGCCACTTGCCCCACATGGCCGTGTGGTAGCCGGCCGTGGACAGCACCTCCGCCACCGTGACCTCCTCTGGTGACAGCCCGTCGTCCTGTCCCGGCCAGAGCACCGACAGCAGCCCCGTGCGCACGGGGTGGCGGCCGGTCATGATGGCAATGCGCGTCGGCGTGCAGGAAGGCTCGGCGTAGGCGGACCAGAAACGCATGCCTTCGAAGGCCATCCTGTCGAGACTCGGAGTCGGGGCGCCACGATGCTTGCCCCCGCCCTGCCAGCCGAGCTCTCCCCAGCCGATGTCATCGGTGAGGATATAGACGATATTGGGCCGCTTGCCGAACTTCCCCCGCAGGGCGGCGAGCTTGGCATCGGCGGACTCGTCATTCTTTTTCCACTGCTCGCCGAAGCGCTCTTCAGCGGCCAGGTAGGGACCGTCGGGCTGGATCGCATTGACACCCATCGGCCACGCAACGATGGCTGCGGCCACCGCGATCTGAAATCGCTTACCAAGACCCTTCAAGGTACGTCCCTCCTACCGTCGGGCGATGCTGAGAATCATCTGCTCGACGGCAAACTCAGCGGCATAGACAACGTTATTATGATGGTTTGAACTAGCGGCTAGCCGGACCGGCACACAACTGTACGCTTCCGTCTAGCGCACTATATGATGCCATCGTGAAAGCGAAAAGCAAGCGACGCGGGGTATCCCGGCAGGAGTGGCTGGCGGCGGGCCTCGAGGCCCTGGCCCGCGACGGCATCGACAGCGTCACCGTGGAGGGATTGGCCCGGTCCCTGGGAATCGCCAAGAGCGGCTTCTACTGGCACTTCGAAAACCGCCAGGATCTGCTGCGCCAGATTCTCGACTACTGGGCCCATGAGCTGACGGAGGTGGTCACCAGGAATCCACGGGTGAGCGCTCTCGAGCCCAGGGACCGTTTGGCCCGCATCGCGGAAATGGTTCTCGAATACAATCTCGATCGCTACGAGGTCCCCGTTCGCCAGTGGGCCCGGCGCGATGCCGGAGCAGCACGCCACGTACGCAAAGTCGACCGAATGAGGCTCGATTTCGTGAGACGGGCCTTCCGCGAGCTCGGATTCACCGGCGACGACCTGGAAATGCGGTCCATGCTTTTCGTCTGCTACCAGACCTGGGAAGCCTCCATGTTCCGGGAGCTGACCCGCAAGCGACGCCGCCAGCTCATTAGCGTTCGCCTGGATCTTCTGACCCACTCATGAGCTCAGCGTTATCCTGATGATTCGCGCGAAGCTTACTTGCCTTGTTGCGATCCTGGGCGCGGCGACCCTTGCCGGCATCCCCGCTGAAACCGCTTGCGCAGCCTCGTTTGTCGGCAGCCGGGCATGTGCCACTTGCCACGAGCAGGCTTATCGAGACTGGTCCGGCTCCCATCACGACCTGGCAATGCAGAACGCGACCCGCGCCACGGTCCTCGGAGATTTCGACGATACCACCTTCACCGCCTACGGCGTAACGTCGCGTTTCTTCACGAAGGATGACGACTATTACGTCAATACCGAGGGACCGGACGGAGAGCTGCGGGACTACCGGATCGCTTTCACGTTCGGTGTTTATCCCCTGCAGCAGTATCTAATCGCCTTTCCCGATGGTCGCTACCAGGCCCTCGCCCTCGCCTGGGATACCCGGCCGACGGATGAGGGAGGCCAGCGCTGGTTTCACCTCTATGCGCACGAGCACATCACCCCCGGCGACCCGCTGCACTGGACCGGAATCAATCAGAACTGGAACTACATGTGCGCGGACTGCCATTCGACCAATCTGCGCCGCAACTTCGACCTGGAAAACGATCGCTACGAGACGACCTGGTCGGAGATGGACGTTTCCTGCGAGGCCTGTCACGGCCCCGGATCGGCCCACGTGACGTGGGCCGAGGCCGCGAAAACGGCCGGCACGCCGCCGCCACCAGCCACGGGCCTCGACACCCGACTCGACGAGCGAAGGAACATCCGATGGACGCTGAAGCCCGATGCCGTCACCGCCGCGCGTTCTGCGCCACCGGCGAGCTTTCGCGCAGAGGTCGAAACCTGTGGTCGCTGCCACGCCCGTCGCTCGCCCCTGGGCGATACCGTCCATCAGGGCAAGCCGCTTCTCGACAGCTATCGGGTAGCTCTGCTGACCGAACCGCTCTATCACGCCGACGGGCAAATCAGGGACGAGGTCTACGTCTATGGCTCGTTTCTGCAGAGCAAGATGTACCGGGCCGGAGTCACGTGCAGCGATTGTCACATGCCCCACAGCCTGAAGCTCAGGGCCGAGGGCAACGATCTGTGCACACGCTGTCACCTCCCCGAAGCCTTCGATACGCGAGCCCATCACTTTCACGCTGCCGGCGAAGCCGGCAGCCGCTGCGTCGATTGCCACGCTCCTGAAACCACCTACATGGTGGTGGACCCGCGCCGGGACCACAGCTTCCGGGTCCCACGGCCGGATCTTTCCGTGAAGCTCGGAGTGCCGAACGCGTGCACCGGCTGCCACGAGAAACGCAACGACGCCTGGGCGGCGGCGACCGTGGACCGATGGCACGGCGCGGACCGGCCGCCAGAGGCCCACTACGGCGAGGCCATCGCCGCCGCACGGGCCGGGGAGCCGGGTTCCCGGGCGCGCCTGATGGCCCTCGCCGGGGACCGATCCCGGCCCTCCATCGTCCGGGCCACTGCGCTGGAGATCCTCGGCGGCACGCTCGATGCCGAGAGCTTCCCCGTGGTGCGCGGCGGGCTCGCTGACGGCGAGGCGCTGGTGCGGCTCGCAGCGACGCAGGCGCTGGAGCCCCTCGGGGTCGCGGATCGCTACCAGGTCGCCTACCCGCTGCTCGACGACCCGATCCGGGCCGTGCGCCTGCAGGCGGCGCGACTGCTCGCGCCGGTTCCCCTGGACCGGGTGCCGCCCGAGCAAGCGGAACGGCTACAGGAGGCCTTCGCCCAATACGAGCGCACGCTCGTCTCCCTCGGGGACCGCCCCGAGTCCCTGACGGCGCTCGCCAACTTCCACCACGCCCGTGGCGCCACCGGTCGGGCGGAGGCGGAATATCGACGCGCAATCGCCCGTCACCCCTGGTTCACGCCGGCCTACGTGAACCTCGCGGATCTTCTGCGTGCCACGGGACGCGACGGCGAGGGGGAGAAGATCCTCCGACGCGCGCTCGCGACGGCACCGGCCGATGCCGCCACACATCACGCGCTGGGGCTTGCCCTGATCCGCGGGCGACGCTACGAGGACGCCGCGCATCATCTGGAGACGGCGGCGCGGCTCGCGCCGGAGAGCGCCCGTTATGCTTACGTGCACGGCCTGGCCGTGCAGCAGGTACGGGGACGGAGCGCGGCCATCGCAATCCTGACGCAAGCCCACACGATACATCCCCGGGATCGCGACATTCTGCTGGCGCTCGCCACCATGAGCCGGGATGTGGGCAGGGCCGACGAGGCGGTCGCCTGGGCGGAGAAGCTGGTGGAGATCGCGCCGGGCGACCCTAACGCGCGCCGGCTGCTCGAGGAGCTCGAGGCCACGGCGCGGTAGGGTGTTGCTCGGCGGCCCTTGCGATCCAGCACGGGCACGTCGAGCCAGGAGTGGTCGGGCCGGCAGAAAGAGAATTTCCGCTTCTATTTCTCCGTCACCCGGCGGTCCTCGTCAGCCTCGTCGTCACCCTGATCTTCTGGCTTTTCAGAAAATAGAGCCGCAACCATGCCGCCCGAGATCGAGAGACGCAGGCACGCTGCTCGAGCATCATGCCCTGGCGCCGCCTCCCGCTGCCTGTTTCGCCCCTGTGTATCAGCACCGCGGTGATGGGCGGGGATTGCAGACTTCGAAGATCTGCTTACGGAGAATCTATGCGCCGGCGTCACTCCCCGGCGACATTGAAGGCGATGCTGATGCGCTCGTCGTCGACGGTGTTCTCTGTCACCTCGTGGGGCAAGTAGGCGGGGAAGATGCATAGACGGCCCGCCTTCGCGGCGCATTGCTGCACGAAGCAGTTGCGGGGCGTGATCCGTGCATAGGGCGGACAATGACTTTCGCGGATGTTAGAAGGCTCATGAAACTGAATGTGACCGCAGCCTTCGTGGGTTTTCACGTAGTAGACACCGCCGAAGTAAACGCCTCCGTGAATATGGGTCGCGTTGTAGCTGCCCTTGCCGTTGATGTTTATCCAGGTATCCGTGATACGAAAACTGAAACGCGCATCGATATCGAGATAGACCCTCACTCTGGCGATGGTCTCTTCGACGAATCCCATCAAGGGCTGAAGCTCTGGGTGCGGGCGAAGGGGCTGGCTCTGCCAGCTGTTACGCCCGCTGACCGAGCGTCCCTCCGGATCGGCTGCCCGGGCACCGTAGCTGAACGCCGTGAGCTGCTGATTCATGGCTGACGGATCCGGATGATCGTGCACGAACAGGAAAGTCGGAAACATCGGCGTGACCGTGAACAACGGCGGGTCGGACTCATCACCTGGTCTCATCGACGGACGCTCAACCGATCAGGAAAAATTTGACCGGGACAGTATAGCGAACAACCAGACGGATGCGATTCGGCCGACCCGCCCCAGGGAGAATCCCGTCCGCGAGTACCACGATGCTCCCAATCGAGCCAATCCGATATGAGGGCTCTGGGCGGACCTGACGGGCGTGGGGCCAGCTCGTGACGCTGTTGCTCGCCTTACGGCTGAGTAGCGCTTTATATGGCATGAGTCGCGATCGTGCAGGCATCGCACGGTCATTGCTTGTTTGATGACCCACTATCATCGATCCTAGCGATTGGAGAGACACCGCTCCAGGACACGTTTCCGCAACTTGAATCGCGCAGGTGGCATTGCGAATATGTCGCCCGGAACTCGCTCGGAATAATCAAATGGCTCGACCCTGGCTGGGCCGTACTCAATAGAAGGAGCAACTACCATGTGCGGTCTTCAGCAGTATCCCGGCGCTGCAGTGCCCCGACTGCCCGCAACGATCGTTATCGCTTTGATTCTGATGCTGGCAGGGGCTCGGGCGGATGCCGTCGAAGCGGGCAGCCTGAGCCTCGCCGTCAGCGACGTCTTCCGGGTCACGCGCGCGGACCTCGATTTCAGCGAGGATCCAGAGGTTCTCGTTCTGGCTCAGGCTTCCGACCCGGCCGAAATCCGCAAGGCCTGGGAGTCGGCCTTGCCGCCCACCGACGAGTTCGATTGGATTCAGACCACCTCCGGCGAGTGGCTCAAGGGCGAGCTCAAGGTGATGTACGAGGGAAGCCTCGAATTCGACAGCGATGAGTTCGACCTGCAGACGCTCGACTGGGACGACGTAGCCCAGCTTCACGGCCACGGCACGAAGCGACTCAGCATCGAAACGCCGGAAGGGCTGGAGACGGTCGTCGGCAAGGTATCGGTGACGAGGGATACGGTCACTGTCGAAACCGAGGAAGGCGTACGGGAGTTCGAGCGCAGTCAATTGGTCGCGATTGCGCCGGGCGCGTCAACCGAATGGGACAACTGGTCTTTCAAGATCACTTTCGGGCTGGGTTTCCTGGAGGGCAACACCCAGCAGACCGACTTCACGGCCAAAGCAAATATCAAACGCCAGACACCGGAGAATCGCTTCGTCATCGATTACCTGGGTAATTACTCCACAGTGAGTGACGTGGAAACGGTGAACAATCACAGGCTGAATACATTCTTTGATCTGTTCGCATCCAGGAAGTATTTCTGGCGCCCGATTTTTGCAGAGTACTACCGGGACCCGTTTCAGAACCTCGACTACCGGATCACCTTGGGCGCCGGTGCCGGTTATCACATCATCGATACACCGGAGACCACCTGGGACGTATCGGGCGGCCCGTCGATTCGGGGAACCCGATACGAGAGTGTGCAACCCGGAGATTCTCAGAAGGTCGAGACGCCTGGCTTGGTTCTCGGCACGTTCTATGACACGGAGCTGACCAAGACGGTGGATTTCATCGGGCGATATGACTTGACTATCGTCAACTCGGAATCGGGCAGGTATACACATCATGCGATCGCGACGTTCGAAATCGAGATCACGGATATTTTCGATTTCGATGTCTCTTTCGTGTGGGATAGAACCGAGAGTCCTCAGCCCAGAGCCGACGGAACCGTTCCCAAGCAGGATGATTTTCAGCTGCTGCTGACTTTCGGCGTCGACATCTGAGCCGGCGATGGCTGAGCATTTGCCTGGGCATCGGCGCATAGGCGATCCAACGGCCCTGCCGGTTAATCGGGGATGTTGTCGGCTGCTCGGCCAGCATGAGAACTGAGGCGGCCGACGGCGCTGCGCCCGGTGCGGTGAGGGACATCCAGCGTGTCGGCAGTGATCGCGTTACGGCCGGACCCGCGTATGAAGAGTCCATACGGGAAATATTCAGTATAATATGGGGGTTCGACGCAGCGCACGGCGCAATGCGGTTCAAACAACGCACCTTGCTCAGCCAGAGACGGGAACGGTGGTAACGCTCACGTGAACTGCCCGATCTGCCAGGTCCCAAACCCTTCGCAGGCCCGGTTTTGTCTGGCCTGCGGCCATCTGCTGGTGCACGGCGTCGTCTGCGGCGCTTGTCACACCCTGTTGCCGCCCCAGGCAAGCTACTGCTCGCAGTGCGGCGGCTACGTGGCCTCCCCGGCCGCTGCCTGTGCACACTGCAATTTGCCGCTCGCGCCCGGACAGGCGTTCTGCGGCGGCTGCGGCCAGGCCGTCGGCCGGCCTGCGGCCGCGCCGGCCCAACCCGTTCCCGCCGTTCCCGCCGTTCCCGCCGTGGCCGCCGTTACGCCGGCGCCGGCGATGCCGCACGCGGCGGTTGCGGCGCGCGTGTCTCCCGAGCCGGCTGAGTCGACGGTACCCGAGTCCGCGCCGGCACTCGAAACGGCCGCTGGATCTGCCCTCGAGACCCTGCCGGCGCCAATCCCGATAAATCAGATGCTTGAGTCGCTGCGGCGCTATCTCCCGGATGCAATCTATGAGCCACTCGAGCGGCGACCGACGGAAAAGCACATCGAGAGCACACGCGATCACCTCACCTCGCTGCTGCGGATCACCAAGACCTACCTGCCCCTGCCGGTGGTGCTCTCGCCGCAGCCCGTCGGGGAGCCGGCCGGGGGGCTCAGTCGCGGGGTCTTCCTGTTCGGCGACGTCGCGGGGTTTACGCCGCTCTCCGAGCAGCTCAAGCAGCTCGGCCAGGCCGGCGCCGAGCGTATTGCGGAAATTGTCAACGAGCTGTTTTTCGACCTCGTCACGGTGCTGTTCAATCACGGCGGTAGCCTGCTGCAGTTCGGTGGCGACGCGCTGATCGGCGTGTTTCCTGCACATACTGACGACGAGATGGCCGAGGGCGCCCTGCGTGCGGTGCAGGCCGCGATGGCTATGCAGGCCCTGATGAGCAAGTACGAAGAGATCGAGGCGGCCGGCGAAACGCGGCAGCTGCGCATCAAGTGCGGCATCTCCTCCGGACCCTATTTCGGCGCCCACATCGGCATGAAGTCGGAATCCGAAGCCGGGCGGCGCGGCATCATGGCTTACGTCACCACCGGCCACACGGTCAACCGCGCCGAGCAGGCAGAGGGACACGCCCAACCCGGCGATACCATCATCACCCAGGAGACGCTCGATCTGCTGGGCGGCATCGTCAGTGCAGACCCCGTCGAGGAAGGCTTCCAGGCAGTGCGCGACGTGCCGCCGCTCGAGCAGCCGCTCGACCGCCTGGTCCCGGAGGAGCCGCCCGAGGGCGACACGCAGGCGCAAATCACTTACCTGGTCGAGCGCTTGGACCGCCTGGCGCCGTATCTGCCCGAAGAGCTGATCGCCCGGATTGTGAGCAACCCCAACGACGTCAGTATGTCACCGGACCATCGGCCGGTGAGCATCATTTTCGTCAATTATGTCGGCATCAGTGACGTCATCGACGATCTCGGCGAAAGCCATCCAGAGATCGTCACCGAGCAGCTCAACCGCTACTTCTGCCATATGGCCCAGGTGGTGGAACGATACGAGGGCACCATCGCGCGCATGGACCAGTACGCCGTGGGAGACCGGCTGGTGATATTTTTCGGCGCGCCACGGGCACACGAGGACGATCCGGTCAGGGCCGTTTACACCGCCCTCGAGATGCAGCAGGCCGTGCGTGAGAACTTCTCCGCGTTGCAGACACCTGGGGGCGTTTATCGATTTCGCCAGCGCATCGGCATCAACACCGGTTACGTGTTCGCCGGCAATGCCGGCGCACCGAATCTGCGCCAGGAATACACGCTCATGGGAGACGACATCAACATGGCTGCGCGCCTGATGTCGACTGCGGACTGGCAGGAGATTCTCGTCAGCAAACGCACCAAGGATCGGGTGGCGGCTTTGGTCGACGTCAAGGATCGCGGCGAGCTCAAGGTCAAGGGCAAGGAGATCCTGATCCCGACTTTCGAGGTACTCGGGCGCAGCAGCGCGGCCATGGGCGGTCAGCGAGCGGGCGGCGGCGCGGAAATTTTCATCGGACGCAACGACGAGCTCGAGCTTCTGCAGGGGCGTATCCAGAGCCTGCTGGACGGCAGCGGACAGATCGTGTGTGTCATCGGAGAAGGCGGACTGGGCAAGTCCCGACTGGGCAGAGAGGCGTTTAGCTGGTTGTCGCAGCAGTCCGGCGGCGACAACGTGAGCATCCTCCGGGCCCAGGCCCTCTCCTTCAGCGAGCAGGTCAGCCACTGGCTCGCCGCCCAGATCCTGCGAGCCTCGCTCAAGCTCAAGGCGGACGCCACAGAGGACGACGTGCTGTTCGCCTTGTGGGAACTCGGCGAGGACCTGCTCGGCAAGGAGAACGCGCGCGAGGCGATTCCGTTTCTCGCTCACCTCTTGAACCTCGAGCTTGAAGGCGAATGGGCCAGCTGGGTCTCGGAGCTCGACCCGAAGGTCAGGCGCAAGCAGACCTTCTGGGCCGCACGCGAATTTTTCGCTGCCCTGGCGAAGCGTCAGCCGACCTTGATAGTGATCGAAGACATGCACTTCGCAGACGAGGGCTCGCTGGCTCTGATCGAAGAGCTTCTGCAGACCACTGTCCAGGCTCCGCTGATGCTGCTCCTGCTGTTTCGACCTCAGCGCGATAAGGGGTGCTGGCGGTTGCGAGAGCATATCGCCAACGCTTTACCCCATCGCTACACGGAGATTTCTCTCACAAACCTGGATGAGGACGAGGGCCGGAAGCTGCTGGATGCCCTGCTGCCCGGCGCCGTGTTTCCCGAGGCAACGTACGAAGAGGTGTTCGGCAAGACTGCGGGCAACCCGTTCTATCTCGAGGAAGTGGTTCGCTCGCTCATTGAAAGCAACGCAGTATTTCCCGACGAGGAGAACGAAGGCCAGTGGCTGGTGTCCGCCGGGATCGAGGCCATCAGCGTTCCCGATTCGCTGCAGGGTGCCATCGTCGCGCGCATCGACCGGCTGACCGAAGAGGCGCGCCTGGCGCTGCAGATGGCGTCGGTAATCGGGCGGCGCTTTCAGACCGACGTGCTGAAGAACATGACCGAGGCCGACAGCGAGCTTGGCATGCTGCTGGCCCAGCTCGAGCGCGGCGACATGGTCAAGCCGGAAGCAATCTCGGGCGATCCGTCGTACTTCTTTCCCGATGCGCTGGTCCAGGAGGTGGCTTACGATAACCTGCTGCGGCGCCGGCGTCAGGAATTGCACCGGCGGGTGGGCGAGACGCTGGAAAATCTACTCGAAGGCACCGGGCAGATCGAGAGCGAATGTGAGCTGCTCGCGTATCACTTCCATCTGAGCGACGACGAGGAAAAAGCCGCGCAGTATCTCGAAATGGCGGGGAAAAAGGCGCGCGGGGAGTATGCGTTGGGGACCGCTCTCGCCCACTACCAGAAGCTGCTCGCCCTTCGTAAACACCAGAAAGACCTGCCGGGTCAGGCGTCAGTGCTGTACACGCTGGGCTCCATGGCCTACGAGATGGGCAGCTACATCCAGGGGGAATCCTGGCTCGACGAGTCGGTCACGTTGCTGCGCGAGCTGAACGATCCACAGAACGAGGCCTGGAGCGTGATGTACCTCGGTATGATCGCGCTCAAGCAGGGCGATTATCCGACCTCCCGTGCTCACCACACCCATGCGCTGAAGCTCGCGCGAGAACGAGAAGACGAGTTTCAGGAAGGAATCCACATCACGAATCTTGCGCGGGTGTCCCTGAGACTCGGCCAATACGCCGAAGCCCTCGAGCAGTTCAGCCGCTCGCTGGAGATGAAAATACGCGCCAACGACGCCAAGGGTCAGGGCTTCAGTCGGTTCTTCATCGGTCTGACGAATTTGAACCTGGGCGACACACAGGCCGCGCAGGAGGCGATCGATCAGGCCCTGGCGCTGTGGCAGGGCGCCGATGACAAGCGGGGCATCGCGTACAGCTACTATGGACTCGGGCTGCACGCCCTGGCAACGGGCGACAACGAGGCCGCGTGCACACAACTCGAGCAGGCGCTGGGCATGTTCACCGAGCTCGACCTGTCCGCGGAGATTATCGAGACGCTCTCGAATCTGGCCCTGGCGCAGCTCGCAGTGGGCTCGCCGGACGCTGCCCGCGCCACGTCGGACAGAGCGATGACTCTTCTGCTCGAGCAGAAAGACGTCGAAGAGGTCCAGCAGATCTACCTGAATCACTACCTGGTGTTGTCCGCCGCAGGCGAGCCGGCAGCCGGCGAGGTCCTCGACAAGGCGTTCGCAGCCATGACCGAACAGGCCGGGCGCATCGAGGACGAGGCCGAGCGCAAGGTGTTTCTCTGCGAAGTTCCGGTCAACCGCAAGATCAGCGAGCTGCAGCAAGCGGCGCCGAAATCGACCAGAAAAAAGGCGAAGCTCAAGGCTGTCTAGACTGCGGAAGCTGCGTTCGACAGGGAAAGGCCCGCAAAAAAGGCCGCACACCGCCGAAGTCTGGCGCAGCGAGCGCACGGTTCGAATAAACACGAGAGTGCCGCAGACCCCTGGTCGGCAAG
>JABAOH010011045.1_pt1 | contig 15442 bp, 10 predicted proteins | sample 7062181 | NCBI WGS metagenome assembly JABAOH01 (sample SAMN14538630, study PRJNA623070) | marine sediment metagenome | biome: marine biome [ENVO:00000428]; feature: marine pelagic biome [ENVO:01000023]; material: deep marine sediment [ENVO:00002113]; isolation source: pool of 5 deep marine...
AACTTATCGGGAAGGAAGGGCTCTCGTGATCTAAACAAATTTACACACAAATTCAAACATTACCCGTCCGGTTCTCAAACGCAAAAAAGACTTTTCAATAAGCCAAAAAATCGGTATATTATTGGGGGTTTAGACGATCGGTTGGAAGATGTCATTCTGGGTAAGGTCAACATTCTACCAGGAGTCGCCATGGCTTTAGGATTAAAGTTCTTTATTGCGCTGTTTTTGGTGATGTTTGTGGGCCTGGCTGCTTTTACCTACATTAACGTCAGAGGCGAGGCCGGCGCTCTTCTGGAACAGGTCGAATTGGCGGCCCTTCGGACTACCGATCTGATCAAAGAATCAATTCACTACAGCATGCTAATAAACCGCAAGGAGGACATTCATCAAATATTTGAGAACTTCAGCCAAATGCCAGGATTTGAAGCTATTCGGATTTACGACAAAAACGGGGAGGTCATTTTTACCACCCGTCCCGCCGAGGCATCCACCAAGGTTACCATAACTTCGGAGGCTTGTCAGGTGTGCCACCGTTATCCCGAGCCTCTCAAAGCCCTGGCTACGAAACAGCGCCACCGGATCATAACTGCTCCACATGGTCACCGAATCCTGGCTCTGATAAATCCTATAGAAAATGAGCCCGCCTGTTACGGCTCGGGCTGTCACCTGAACCCGGATGAGAAATCAATCTTAGGGGTTCTGGATGTACAGATGTCTTTGGCAGCAGTAGATGCGGACATAGCCCGCAACCGCCGTCAGACCATCTGGGCATCTGTCATCTTGGTGGTCAGCGTTCTTTTTGTAACCGGAATTTTGATCTGGAGTTTGATTCGCGCCCCGGTCCGTAAGTTGACCGACGGCACAAGAGCCATTGCCCGCGGAGACCTCGATTACACCATTCCTATTCACCGCAAGGACGAAATCGGAGAACTGGCGAATTCGTTCAACACCATGACCAAGGAACTGAAAAAAGCCCGTGAAGAGTTGGGACGCATTCAGTCTCACTTGATCCAGGTGGAGAAGATGGTTTCCTTGGGAAAGCTTTGTGCCACTGTGGCGCACGAACTGAACAACCCCTTGGGCGGAATCTTGACCTACGCGCGACTCAGTCAGAAGAAACTGAATGCACCAAATCTGACCGTTGAACGGATCTCCTCAATTCAAGAAGACCTGTCCATAGTAGCTGACGAGACGAGCCGGTGTGGGAGCATAGTGAAAAATCTCCTGCTTTTTTCCAAAATGCAGATAGGAGAATTCGCTGTAGTGGATCTGCACCAGATTTTGGACCGATGTGCGCAGTTGGTGGAACACCACTTGAAATTGAATAATATAGAGCTGACTAAGAATTATTGTAGGGGCGTGGCAGAAGTGGTCTGCGACAAAGATCAGATTCAACAGGCCTTTCTAGCGATCTTGGACAACGCAGCAGAAGCCATGCCTCAGGGTGGAACCCTGAGCATAATAACCAACTGCAATTGGCGTAAGAAGAGAGTCCAGATTCAGGTTCAAGATACAGGTTCGGGGATCGCTCCCGCAGATCTTCCCCATGTGTTCGAACCATTCTATACCACCAAGAAGGAGGGAAAAGGAGTGGGATTAGGCCTCTCCGTATGCTATGGTATCATAGAAAGACACGATGGCAAAATCGAGGTCACCTCAACGGTGGACCAAGGCACCACCTTTATCATTGAGCTCCCTCTTTATTCTGTCAAGGATGAAACAAAGGAGCGCCGCACCGAAAAATCGCAAATCGTCAGAAAGGCGCACAATAGGAGGCGAGAGTGATGGATGGCAACAAAAATGATAGACCGGCAAGTATCCTGGTAGTGGACGATGAACTCAGCGTGCGAGATTCGCTGACCAAATGGTTTACCGAAGACGGCTACAAAGCAGATTCGGCTGTCGATGCCAACGAGGCTTTGAAAAAACTGAAACCCGGACTTTGGGATATTATCTTCCTGGATATAAAACTGCCCGGCATGGACGGAATGGAGTTACAGCAGAGAATCAAAGGTATCGATCCCAATGCAACCATTATCATGATCACAGCTTACGCCACTGTGGACACCGCGGTCAAATCTCTTAAGGAAGGGGCATATGACTACGTCACCAAGCCGGTCGACCCGGATTACCTCTCCCATTTAGTGGCCAATGTGATGAAGCAAAGAAGTCTTGTTTCCGAGAACATTCAACTCAGAGAAAGAATCCAAGAACTTTACGAAATAGACCAGATCGTCGGGGAAAGTCCGGCCATGCTGAAAGTCTTTGACATGATCAAAACCGTGGCTTCCACCGATACCTCGGTGATGATCCGAGGGGAGAGCGGAACCGGCAAGGAGCTCATCGCCCGTGCCATTCATTCCAACAGTCCCAGACGGTTCTTCCCCATTATTACTGTCAACTGCGGCGGTCTGACCGAAGGGCTGACCGAAAGTGAGTTCTTCGGACATGAGAAAGGAGCTTTCACAGGAGCCTTATATCGGCGCAAAGGGAAATTCGAGATGGCCAATGGGGGAACCATCTTTTTGGATGAGGTGGGAAACATCGACGCCAAAGCTCAGACCGACCTTCTGCGGGTAATCGAGACTAAGCAGTTCACCCGGGTGGGGGGAGACGAGATTATCAAAGTCGATTTCCGCCTGATATGTGCCACCAACCGCGATCTGGAGCTGGCTGTTAAGGAAGGAAAATTCAGAGAAGATCTGTATTACAGGCTGAATGTCTTTTCCATCTCTATTCCCCCGCTGCGCGAAAGGCGCTCCGACGTACCCCTTTTGTGCAACTATTACCTTAAGAAGTTGGCCGACAGCATGAACAAGCCCACAACCGGTATCTCTGTTGACGCAATGGATAAGCTCAAGCAATACGATTGGCCGGGAAACGTAAGAGAGCTGAGGAACGCCATAGAGAGATCGTTGGTGGTCGCGAGAGGCTCCACCATTAGCGTGGACGATCTTCCTATCCCCCATGCGGCAAAGGCAAAAGTTAAAGACCAGAGCTTGGAGGCGGTGGAAAGGGCCCACATAGAAGATATTCTGAGGCAGATGGAGTGGAACATAACTCGCTCTGCCGAGAAGTTGGGAATCGACAGGGCTACTCTTTATCACAAAATCAAGAAGTATGGCTTACAAAAACAGGCGTGAAGATATACATACTCCCACTGCGTTTTCCGGATGACGACCTGCTGGAACATCTTTCCTCCGCTATCTCCAACATTTTTGAAATGTCAGTCTCCCTCTTGCAGGATCACTTCTCCCTGCAAGGAGGATATGATCTGGTTCGAAATCAATACAATTCCACCTGGATACTGTCGCAGCTTTTGGAAAAAGCCCCTGAACAGGACTCCAAGATACTGGGGGTCACCAGCGTGGATCTATATGTTCCAGTGCTGACCTTCGTTTTCGGTGAGGCCCAGCTGCGGGGAAAGGCGGCTGTGGTTTCCTCCTATCGCCTGAGAGATGAGCTGTACGGGCTGCCCGAGAATGCGGAGAAGCTGAGGGAGCGTCTGGAGAAAGAGGCTATCCACGAATTGGCACACACTTTCGGCTTGGTTCACTGTCGTGAACCGGAGTGTGTGATGCATTCATATACTTACGCTGAAGAAATTGATTTCAAGTCGAAGGAATTCTGCAACTCCTGCACCGTGCTGCTGGAAAAAAAGAAAGACGAGGCCCACCCGTAATACTNNTAAAGCGTTCCTTTTCTCCTTTTCCTCCTGTTTATCCATGTGGTATTCCATGGCTTTCTGTTTGTTCTTTTGGACCAGATCGTGCATGATCACCTGACTGGTGAAAGAACCCCTTCCTCCCGCACCTTTCAACCACCCTTTGGCCCAAGCATAGACGAAAAACACTATACCTCCAGCTACAAGCAAGACAACGAATGTTCTTAGTATCGTATCCATTCTTTCAAGTACCTTCTAATCAAAGTCAAGTATTAGATCAAAAGTGCTTCAAGTCGAGGCCCTCAAAGAACTCTTTATTCTCGAGTCTTCTCTTCGGCACGAGGGTGAAACCCGCCATCTCTCTGCCAATGCAGTATGATCGTGTTCTCCATCTTGAGAACCCATAATTGTCTTCTATACGTGGCCTGATGCCGGATAGGAGTTGGTTGAGGAAATGTCGTTCGTTACGGATGGCAACCAATAGACTTGTGCGAGGGAGCCCAGAATATCACGAATAAGAGGCGGTAGATAAAGGATTTTCTTAGTCGTTGGTTGTATCTGAGCTCCCTCTTCAGATCGTCAATCTGCCCGCTCAATCACTGAATCGACTTCCTTCTTCAGTGCGAAGCCGCCCATGCGAAGCGGTGTCGAAAGAAAGCTGGCTTCCTGTTGCCTGATTATTTTCTAATCTACGAAATTTCTCCGAATCCGTCAAGACCCCAAACGAAAATTTTTCTAACTTTTTTGTTCGCCATCCAGGGATTCGCATACTCCGCTCAGGGAAGGTGGTTTCCTGTGTCCGGACTTATTCTTATTTGCTCTCATTCTGCAAAGCCTATTTTTCTCGCCATCAAAAGCCCTTCGATCACCCGGTCCTGAGATAATGGACACCAACCACAGGATCGCATCAATGCCATCCCCCGTCAGACCTCACCTTTGACAAAACTCGTGCAGAAGCGCCTCACCTTTTGTGAGCAAGAGCGTAGTCAAAAACAGCTTGACTTGCAGAGGCAAATAAGATAAAATGTACAGGGAAGCGTTTTTTCTAAGAAAGGGATTTCTGGAAACTGGCTGGCTCTGAGTAAACCGCCCACCATTCGAGGCTAAGTGACGGCGTTACAAGTTCTCAGAGATAGATCTTGGCCAAACAGATAAATATCGATGCCGAGGAAAAAGTCTGATGAAACAGGCAGGCTTAGCAGGATTTGTGCCAGCAGGGATTCTTGCGATCACAATATGTATAGCTGCTATTCTGACGTGCACATCGACAAATAGTACTAAGGAGAAAACGCGTATGCGCCAGTTGGTCCCCGGTGAGATCTACGGGTGGAAAGGGTTGGAGGAAGTTGAGAGTTACGACAGACAAACCATTTTCGACTATATCGACGGAGCTGGCGAAATCTACCTGATGTACGATTTCCGGCAAGTGATGGTGTTCCGGCTAATCAAAGCTTCTGAGCCGACCATCCTGGTCGAGGTATTCGATATGGGGTCGCCGGAGGACGCTTTTGGAATCTTCAGCCATGCACGCGAGGGCGAGGAACAAGGCATTGGACAAGGCTCAGAATATCGGGGAGGCGTTTTCTGCTTCTGGAAGGCTAAGTTCTTCATATGCATAACTTCAGAACGGGAGACACCTGACGCTAAGAAAGCCGTGGTGGATCTTGCCCGGAAAATCGCCGAAAGGATCTCCGCTTCCGGTGCGTTGCCAAAGCTGCTTGATTATCTGCCGGAGGGCGACTTGCTGGACAAAAGCATTCGCTATTTCCATAAGCACACCTCGTTAAACTATCATTACTTTGTAGCCAGTGAAAACATCCTCAGACTTGGCGAGCATACCGAAGCGGTGCTTGCCAGATACCAGCCAGGGAGAAGTTATCTTCTTCTAATTCGATACCAAAACGAAGAAGAGGCGAAAGAAGCGCTGGATAGCTTCCTGAAGGCTTATATTCCGGAAGGAAAAGACTCTGGTGTCGCCGAAATCGACGACGAAAAATGGGTGGCAGCCAAGTTGGAGGGAGCATTGGTCCTTGTGGTTTTTGATGCTCCAACCAAGACCAATGCTCAGAATTTGATAAAGGCAGTTCAAAACAGACTCTCGGAGTCGAGCTCCGGACAAAGGGGAGAGTTATGAAAGACCAGAATAAGACCATAACCCGGCGGGATTTTCTAAGGGGAGCAACCTGCGCTACCCTGGCATTTGCCGTGGGTTTGTATCCAGAGGGAGAACAAGTAGTTGACCTCCCTCCGCCTAAGACAAGGGTGGTTCTTATTCGAGATCCAGAGGTAATTGGCGCCAAAGGACGCATCAACGCAGAGCTGATTCAGCGAATGCTGGATAAAGCCGTGACTTCACTGTTGGACAAGAAGGATCCTGTCGAGGCGTGGAAGCTTTTGGTAGGACCGAAGGATGTGGTGGGAATAAAAAGCAACGTGTGGAGTCCGCTCCCGACACCTAAGGAGCTGGAGCAGGCCATCAAAAAACGGGTCATGGATGTGGGAATTCCCGAGAAGAAGATCGACATTGACGATCGCGGCGTCCTACACAACCGAATCTTCCTTAATGCCACCGCCCTGATTAACGCCCGTCCCTTGAGAACTCATGGCTGGTCAGGGGTTGGCGGATGCATTAAGAACTACATTATGTTCGTGTCCAGACCTCCCCAATATCACGGTAACTCCTGCGCCGACCTGGGAGCACTATGGAACCTCCCCCTGGTCAAAGGCAAGACAAGACTTAACGTTCTGGTTTTGCTTAAACCACTCTTTTATGGTGTTGGTTACCACCATTTCGATTCGACCTACACCTGGGAATATAAAGGATTGTTAGTGGGAACCGACCCGGTGGCGCTGGATACCGTCGGCCTGCGTATTTTCCAGGCCAAGCGACTTGATTACTTCGGCGAAGAGCGACCTTTGAAACCTCCTGCTCATCACATCGTTTTCGCGGATACAAAACATAAGGTTGGCACCAGCGATATGCGAAAGATCGAACTGGTTAAATTAGGCTGGCAAGAGGGAATCCTGATCTGATCAGGTCTTCGCCGCAAAAGGAAATCCAGGTATGCTATGTTACGACAAGTTATCTCACGTCCCATTTCTCGCCGCTCAGTAACCCACCTCTGACCTAGTCCTTCCTTTCTCTGTCGTTCACTAATTAGGAGAGCCCGGGACACTCCTGACGGTTGTTCGCAAGTTACGCTAAATCATCTCACCCTCTGGAAGGAATATCCCATCAGCCCATCTCTTAAGAATGCACCTTCCTCGTAACAAGGAAGCCAAATGATTCTTCCGTTTACGAATTTCGGATTCTTCCAATCATCCAAGTCGACATTAGCTTTTTGGGATATGAGCCGAAGCCACAAAATCTCAGCCATTTTCTTGGCATCCTCTTCAGTGATGAAGACTCCTCTAACCCTCTCTGTTTTCACCGACCCAGTTTTAAAATCTGGCTGGGTACGGACGAAAGCCAACCCAAGATTCGGCAGTTTGACTAAGTTCTTCATCTCAAATGCCGGGACGTAAGAAAGAAATGGCCTGGACTTGTCCTTGATACTGAAAAGGCCTATCTCTGAAGGAAGAAGCTCGAATATGTCCTGAATCGAGGAGCTTTTCCTGTCCTGTAGCCTCGTCTCGAAAACCCAGAACGGATAATACTGCAGAGATCCGGAACAGCCCATCTCCAGTTCCTCTTTGACTTTCGCTATCTCGCCCCTTGTTTGATGGTAAGTACCTTCGTGTATTCTCCAAATCCTTTTGCAGTTGTTGCAAGGAAACACCACATGAAAGGGTGTAACTGGCAAATCCCACCCGCAGTCAGGACACCGATGAGGCAGAATCCCGAGCGCATAGAACCTTTCAACGTCTGCGGTTTCGTTTCTCTTCAACTCAAAATAGCCTGAGCCTTCCTTCAGAGTTCTCTTGGTTATACCGTCGATTACGTGGAAGAACTTTCCTTCGGGAGCAATAAAATTCACCACCCACAGCGGAAAGTAGATCAAAGACAGACGTTCCTCTATCAATCGCAGAATCAATTCGTCCTCAGGGGCTTTCTTTTTATCCAAGTAAAAGTTGAGTGCTCTTAAAGCTCTCTGTTTTGCAGCTCGAGAGTTTGTCTCTAAGGTTAGAACCTCCCCGTGCTGGTCCAAGCGGCCTCGATCTGTCAGGATCTTCAAACTCAGCCAGTCCGGTCTCATTCCCAGAGTGGCAATTCCGAGATGGTTGCTCTTATGCGCACAGAAGTTTATGTCCCAATCTTTCGTCGATACCTCCTCTTTTGGCGGTTCTTCGTCCGGCTCTGCCGGAATCGCTGAGAAAGATAGTTGCTCAACTACGCTAAAGAAGGCCTGAGCGGTGAACCTCCAGAAAGGGAGATATAAGAGTTGAATACGGTCCACCCTCCTGGACAAAGACAGTCCTCTCTCCTTCCTGAATCTATCAACCAGGAAAGGGATGGATCTCTTCTTGAATTTCGGCTCAAGGTAATATCTTAATATCTTCTTCTGTGATTGAAAAAGAAGGGGCAGATCACAAAAAGAACATCTGGCCACATTGGCACCTTCCAAGAGCTCGAAAGGTGCTCCACAGGAGGGGCAGCAAGCGGATACCTTGAGACGCTGCATCGTTTATTCGGTTTTTTCTCCGCAATTGAAGCAGAATTTTGTGCCCGGAGGCAAAACCGTGCCGCAGTTTTTGCATTTTATCTTTTCAGCCAAATTGAACCCACAAACCATACAGAAGTTGGCTTCAGCGGGCAGGTCTTTTCCACACTTTGGACACCTATTGATCACCACCAGCTGATGTCCACACTTATAGCAGAATCTCGACTGCTCCGGCGTATCAGCTCCGCACTTGGGGCAGGTTATGGTGGGCAAAGGATCGTGCTTAAGATCTCTTTGATCCGGAGCCAGGGCTTTGGATATCATGCTCGGGACCAAGACTCCGACCCCCATTCCCGCACCCATTCCTATCCCAGCCTGGGCAAAGCCGTTCCGATCTGATTGTGCCAGAGCTTTGGCCATTCCAAATTTCAAGAAGTTATCCAAATCACCCACCGCTTTCATTCCGGATTTCTGATCTATCATGGTCTGCACCTCATCCGGAGGCGTGATCGATGAGATGTAGAAATCTAAGAGTTCCATACCATACTTCTCGAACTCGTTTTTGATTTTCTCTTTGGCATCTTCGGCCAATTTTTGATATCTCTGGGGGAGTTCCAAGATTGTATCCAATTTTTCACCCAAGAGATCATTGACCCGCGAAACGATGACCTGTCTCAAGTAATCCTCGATCTGTTCTGTTGTGTAGACGTTTTCCCTTCCCACCAGGGTATTCAAGAAGAGTAAAGGTTCCACGATCTTTGTGGTGTAAGCGCCAAAAGCGCGAAGTCGGACCAGCCCCAGCTCGTTGTCTCTGAAAGCCACCGGATCCTTGGTTCCCCATCTCAGGTTAGTAAAGACTTTGTGATTGACAAAGTAGACTTCCACCCTGAAAGGTGATTTGAATCCCCAGGGTATAGCCAGAATCTTGGTCAGAACAGGCAGATTCAAAGTAGTCAGAGTATGTCTGCCGGTTCCCAACACGTCGCAGGCCTTGCCGCTTCTGAAGAATACTGCCGATTGACTGTCCCTGACTACACACTGGGCTCCCAACTTTATCTCAGCAGAGCCATTTTGCGGAATCCTATGGATCATCTGATTTTCCTTAGGATTCATCCACTCGATTACTTCCAAGGATATAGACATGTTCCACCTCTTTTGGATGTTATTATTTCGGAGGCTTTTTGATTTTATCGGCAATGAAAAGAAAGTCTTTGCCCCGCCCGGTCTCAGTCGTCTTGTGTTTGGCCGCTGGGGACAGGGACAAAAGGACTGGTAAGATAGACAAGATGACGATTCAGGAGTTGGTTAGTCTGTCTCTTTTCGGTAGGAGCTCAGCCGATTTTACCCCAGGGAAAACCTAAGAGGACCAACACCAACGCAGAAAGTACCAGAATAACGGAAGCTGGCAAAAGCATTCTATAGGTCTCGGCGAAGCTCGCTTTGAAGTAACTCTTGGTCACCACTAGACAGAGGTGTACCGGAGAGAGCATCACTCCCGCGAATCCTGCCCCATATGCCAGCATCATGTAACCATAGTTCACACCGTTGGGGGAGAGGAAGGAAAATAGGACGGCGTAGGAAATTCCTACGAAGGCGGAGGTCATGCCGGTCAATATTCCGACGGTAAAAGGCACTAGTCAGAATGGCAAAGATAGGAGAGACTCCAAAACTTGCTAAGGAACTCGGTATGGTCTCGATAGCTCCTGAAGCGGTTATCAGCCTCTTGAAGATCATCACCGCCAGGATCAGGACGACTATTTCCAGACTGACCGCCGTTGTGATCATCTCCCACCATCGTTTAATCACGACCTTTCTCGTCAAGCCAAAAAGAACGATGGTCAAGCCCAGGGCTAAAGCAATATCGAGACTGAGAATCAGATTCAAACCAACCACCACCAGAACAGGCAGAATTCCCTTGAAAGCCAACGTGAGGTTCTCGACAAATCCTCGTTTTCCCTGAACGGGACTCTTTTCTACCTTTATCTTGCTGGAACAGAATAGCACACCTCCCACAATCATTGCAAGGCTTAACGGAATCTGAGCTAAGATTACTTCCCTTAGAGTTATGCTGAGCAAAGAAGCAGCGAGAATTACTCCCAGATACAGAGGCCAGGTGAATTCAAGGATGTGACGAAACCAATAGTTGACCACCATCTTCACCTCCGCGGGGAGATCTTTCTTGCCGCCTACCTGTTCCACCATGGGGGCAGACATCATCGCTCCGGCCGGCATAGGCAGAAGCCCCACTACTGCAGGAAGGAACATCAGCAAAAGCTTAGTGCTTCTGAACAGATTCCCCAGACCAGTGCTCAGACTCTCGAGGCTTTTCAGATACTTCAGAAACTCGCCAAAGATCAGAATCAAAAGGACAATGATCAGAAGATGAATGGTGGGCCATTCAATTGCGGCAGCTCCCACATGTTTCAACATCTGAAAAAACGGAAGCCCGAAAAGAAAACCCAGTAACAGCCCGCCTAAGAGAATGCTTATGCCCAAGGATATGTTCTTCCTGACCAAGAAGAGGATGAGAAGGAAGACTAAGAGTAGTTTCAATAACTCAATCATAGCTCGCTTTCTTGGCTCCCCTATTTTACCTAATGTTACGGACAAGTCAATGAATTAGTCGATCTCTGCTGTCAGTCTTCGGCTGGTCGATCCAGCCTAAAACCTATGGTGTTTGTCCAGCGCAGACCTAATCGGTCAGATTTTCGGTGAGGTAGTTTTCTCTGATGTCCCAATTGAATGACCTGTGATCAGTGGAATCATCGCATCGATCTTGCTAAGTGAGTAGTCGAGCCACAAGACACCAGGATGAGTCCTACGAAGGAAAGATTGGAAGTTGGCGAGGGGTACGCCTCCCCTTCTTTCATCAGAGTCTGAAGGCTAACAGCCTCCAGGTCTCGCCGGCCCACTGTTAAGGTACTACTTTAAGCGACCTCGTTAACTCGTTATAGTTCTGTAACTTTCTTTCGGCCTCGCCAGGCCAGGCGGCCCTACCTCGTACGTTACTTCAGCAGCAGCATCTTCTTCGTTTGGACGAATTGTTCAGCCTCGATTCTATAGAAATAGATTCCAGTGGCCAGTTCTTCGCCTCTGCCATCTCTTCCGTCCCATTCAATCCGCTTGTGTCCTGCCTTTTGATGCTCCTGCACCAGTGTCTTGACCCTCTGGCCAAGAATGTTGTAGATGGTGATCTTAACTTCGCAATCCCGAGGCAAGGCGTACTCAATCGCGGTGTAAGGGTTGAAGGGGTTGGGGTAGTTCTGGGACAAAGAGAATTCCTTCGGTAGATTGGATTTACCCAGCTTATCGACAATATTCACGTCAAGCTTCCGACCGGCTACGTCAACAAGTATCGCCTCCTTAATCTCCAGACTACTCAGGTCAAACACGCCGGGACTGGATGTCATGGTCAGCTGGAGCAAAGGTCCACTGCCGGAAGCGATGAATTCTTTTCCACTGATATCCACTATGCCCACTCTCAGCTCTCCGTCCGGGGTATTGTTATGATACAGCCCCACTTTCTTTGTGCGGGCAGTTCGCAAAATGCCCTCAAGTTCGAATTTCTCCAGGTTCCACCTTAGCTCAAACTGCGCTCCGGAGACATCGGTGTCAAACTCAGCATCCACAAAAACGCTAGTCTCCCCATCTTCCGTCTGCCCGGACCGCAAAGACACCTCCGCAGAAGCAGACTCTGTCTTGGCAAAAATCTGGTAATCCGGTTCACACGGCGGGTTCCCGCTCCTGAACAGGTAGTTCAGCAGATAAACCGCGTCCGACATGTCGACCTCACCGTCCATGTTGACGTCTCCTGTCTCCACAGGTTGAGGAGGGGAACCATTCCTGAACAGGTAATTGATAAGATAAACCACGTCTCCGGGACTGACCACCGCATCACCATTACAATCTCCGCACACGTAAGTAAAGATTGCAAGATCGCTTAGAGCCTTATGCAGAAGCGCAGTCGCCTGAGATTCCTGAATGAAATACAAGGGGAAATCAAAGAAGATGACCTTAAAATCGTCTCCAAGGTAACGGAACGCCACCGGCTTCCCTTGGCAGTCGGAGTTCGGGAAAGCCGAATTGAAAGTATAGATCACCTCGCCTGCAATCAGGTTGTCAACATAGCCTACGCCTGGCACTCTGCCTACAGTCTTTAGCCCGCAAGCACATTGGGCCACTCTCAGACTATCGGCCTGAAGATCTGAATAACCCGGGACTTGGCTGAAGGCTCCGATGAACTCTTCCGTACGGAGGTCAGGTACCCAGGGTGGCACATAGGCTGACCTAACCTTAAGATAGTCGTAGGGGACGTCTCCCGGCGCAAAGTACCTCAAGTTCCAATCACCGTCATCTCCTCTGGAGAGATTTCGTCTGCCTTCAATTATCACCTTGCCGCCGTGATCAAGATACTTCTTCAAGGTTTGGTAAGTGGAATCGTTATGAGCACCCAGAGAGCGATTCCCCCTGAGGTCCTCGGAGTGAATTATAGCCACCGAATAACGGACCAACTCCCAGATACGCAGTTGATTTTGCGGATAGCAGTTGGGGCAGCTGTGGTCCACATAGGCGTAGGTGTAATCCTGAAGTGCTCTGTGGTAAAACGCATCTATGCTGTCGCTATCTACCATATTGTATGCGATGTTTTCGTAGGTCTCGTCCACTACCACAATCCCGTGGTCCAGCGTAACGGCATAGCCCTCCACTGGACTGCACATCTCGCTTTCGTTCCCGCTGGTATCAACTGCGGTAAGAGCATAGCAATAATATAGCGCCTCCCACTCCAACATCGAATCCACGAAGGTGGTTTCCCTGCATGCACCGGACAGCAGTTGATAAGGGGAACCGCACTCCTCGCTTCTGTAAACGCTGTAGCAGTCAAAATCAGCTTCCTGATTGGGATTCCAGTCCAGCTTGATTTCGTCCCGACCAAAAGGATTAGCGACCAAGCCTGCTGGAGCTAATGGCACCCCTCTGGGCGCCAGGGAAACCTCCTCGTTTACTATGCTGGCATAACCGTCGGCATTAATTGCGACCACTTTCATGAAGTAGGTGGTGCCGTCCTCGAGATTTCGTAAGGTGTCAGCAGTACCGTAAACCTGGTGGAGGCTGTCATACTCTCCGCTGACCGTTCCGAAGTGGACATTGTAATAGACTACCTCTTCGCTCGGATGGTTGGGCAGCCAGCTTAGCCGAATTGTGTGTCCGTCTCCGGCGTCGACAGCCTGCAAACTCTCCACGGAAGAAGGGAAATTGCTCAAGAATAACAAAGTGGCAAGACCCATCTTTGCCACTTCCCTGTAGTAAGGGAAGTTCAAGCTGTCGATCACATCGTAGTTGGTATGCCAGCCTGCAGAGTGTAAATCACCCTCCGCGGCACCAATCGCATCGAACCCCCACACCCAGAAGGAATAGTAGTCACTGCCGAAGGGCTGATCCTGGTACGACGGGTTCAGGTAGGTGTATGTCTGTGCCATCTGGATCATGATGTCGACGAAATCCATCGCACCTGTGTTTCCATAAATTACCACGTCAGGGTCTTCATCCACGCTGTGTGCGATCATATCCCAGTTGATCATCAGCTCAAGGTTGCTGTTTTGACTCCAGAGATACTCTGCGAAATGGTCGCTGCCAACAAGCCCTTGCTCTTCCTGAGCGAAGGGAACGAAAAGAACCGTGAAAGGCAGTGGATTTTCAGCAATTATTCTTGCCACCTCCAGCGTGGCTGCCGTTCCTGTAGCATTGTCGTCTGCTCCCGGTGCCCAGACGTAAGGGTCGGTGTCAGTTCCGCGTACAATCGAATCGTAATGGCCCCCCACCACGACTACCCGGTCCGGCCTTACCGTCCCCTCGACTGCTGCCACCACGTTCCACTGCTGCGAGTCCCAATAGTAGTAATGAAGCCAGAGGCTATCTATACCAAAGCTGAGCAACTTGTCATGTAGCCAGTCCCGGGCTTTGCGCACCGAGTCGGAATAAGAATATCGGGTCTGGAAGTTCTGCAGTCTCAGGACCCACGTGTACAAAGAGTCTTCCGACACTAAATTGAGCAGGCTGTCAATATCCGCAGAGTACTTCAAGGCTGGTCTGGCTATCTCAACAGGCGGTCTGTATTCCAAAGGTATTGGCCTGTGTCTTATCGGTATAACCTTATATCCTTTTTCCAACAGCTCGAACGCTCTTTCTCTGGAGGTCTTAATCAACTGCCACTTCGCATCCTTCAGGAGAACTCTGCCGTAGAATTCTAAATTCACCTCTGCAACCCCATGAGCCGGAGACGCCAGAAAGTATTCCTCCGTCCAGGGCTCCTCGTCGATGATCTGGTATTCCAGACCCAACCCGTCCACCTCCACCAATCTGGCTCTCTCAAACTCAGCCAGAACAGAGTTATCAAATCTGTGGTAGGCAATTATCCCCGCCTCCCTTGCGTCTGACCAATGACTGGGTTTTTCCAGGCTCAGCTTTATCAGAACCGGGTCTGCACGGCCTTGTGCCGTAGCGCAAACCAGAGCCGCAATTGAAAGAATCAAACTGAACACAATTCTTCCGACTGGCATAGTATCCTCCCGTTTTGAATGTTGAGTTTGCCTCTTCCTTCTCAAGTCAGCTCAGGCGAGCCGTGGCTGGACGGGAAGTCTTGCGGTGACGCGTGAGCCTGCCAGCCCGGCATCTCCCGCTGGACACAGGCTCTGCATCTCCTAAGATAGTCTTATGCGCTCACGGAGGGAAAAATCTATGGCTGTTTTTGCCTTAACACCAGTAATTTAGCTATTTTCCCCCCATTGTCAAGGCAAAAACGCAGCAGCAAATGTATTTTCTTAGGGACCCCCTGCTTTCTTGAGCAAATGGCCAAATGCCATTTGGCACGGACCTCAAAGGGGTCCTTCATCACTCCGCCCACCTCGATTACGTTCGAAGAAAGTGATGCGAGGAAACACACCGGGGATAGACGCGGATACTGGCTGTAGAATCGCCGATTCCACTGTCTTACCACAATCGTGAGCCAGACCCAGAATGGACTTGGCAAGTCCTGCGGATATACCTGATTAGTCTCAAAGACAGCGCAGAAGACATCCGCAATTTACTTAAGCAGCAGCATCTTCCTCGTCTGGATGAATTCTTCTGCCTCTATTCTGTAAAAATAGATTCCGCTTGCCAATTCTTTCGCTCCGCCGCT
>JABAOH010013925.1_pt1 | contig 15442 bp, 17 predicted proteins | sample 7062181 | NCBI WGS metagenome assembly JABAOH01 (sample SAMN14538630, study PRJNA623070) | marine sediment metagenome | biome: marine biome [ENVO:00000428]; feature: marine pelagic biome [ENVO:01000023]; material: deep marine sediment [ENVO:00002113]; isolation source: pool of 5 deep marine...
ATTGTTATCTTGTTGTAATTATTATATGTTATGAATTTTATAACCGAATTTGGCGGTCATAGGCTTCGAGTTTTCAATTGCAATAATTAATTTTGCAACTAAATCATGCATTAATAGTTCATCAAATTCTTTTGAAAATTCTTCATCTAAAATTGGCTTACCTGTTTCGTCTTTTTTATTCGATGCTATTAATAATCTGATTAATTTTTCTTTAGGATCAACTAAAGGACATGCTAATTCTGAATATGGATATTTTGACGGTAAAAAATCAGTAGCATCTTTATTCTTAATAGCAAAATGATTTCTCAATTTTTCTCCATAAGCATTAAATACTTTTCTCTCGTAAGCAATATGACCTGTTAAACCCGACTTTTTACCTGATTTGATTTGTAGTTTTATTTCTTTTGGCTCTCTTTTTTGAACACTTGATAAATTATTCTTAATATTACCCAGTACAGGCATACTATCAAAAGATGTTTCTAAATATACATTGCTATCCTTTACTAACCAAAGACTACATAATTCAGCGTCAAGAATTTCTGTTGTTTTTTTTACAATATAATCTAATCTTTCACTCAAAGTTTTGTTCTTTGATTCATCAAGAATAACATCACTTGCTTCTGACAGCAACTGAAGTTTCTTAATCATATATATTTTACTCTTTAATTCATTTTCTTGATAAAGAGAAAATGCACCCAAATCAGATAAAGAAATTAATAATTCAAAATGTAAATCAGATAAGTAATTTGCTTTTTTATTTTCTAAAATTAAAATACCGACAGGAAATTCACAGTTTGTAATTAAGGGAACTGCAATTTGGCTTCTATTTCGTAATGAAGATTTTTTACCATAATTTGAAAAGAAAACAATTTTCTTCTCATTTTTAGTTCTTTTTATTGCACTCTTTTTAAAAAATTATTAATCCTTCCATTTTCTTCTATAATAAAAATACATCTTTGATCAATAGTTTTATCGTAAAATAGAAAAAGCTTTGTATATTTACCTTTAATTTGATTTCTGAACTTATTATAAAAATAAATCCATCCGTATTCCGACTGAGTTAGATTTAAAGCGTTTTCAATTATTTTATGGCTGATTGTTTTATCATTTTCAAACTTCATATCTCAAGATTACTATTTAGTTAAAATTTTTCTCCGAATCTAGAAATTTCTGATAAGACTATTTTGATAAAAATCAATCAAATATTACTACTTAGTCAGATTAAAAAATTAAAAAAAGCTTGCTAACTGATTAAAATTTTATTATATTAATATATGATAAAACAAGACTTACTTTTTGATATCCCATATCCTAACACATCTTAAGGAGGAGAAGCAATGAGAAGAAGCACGGTTTCATAGAGGACCTTGCTGAATTATTCATCGCTTTCTATAAGCGATTACATCCTTATTTTCAACTGAAGACTAAATCAGTTAGCCAGCAGTCGTTACAATATTTATGTGGNNATATTTATGTGGATTAATGCAGGCTGACAAAAATAATATGGAACGAATGGTGGAAGTAGTTCCTGATTCTGATTGGCAGGCGCTGCAGAATTTTCTATCTCATTCCCCGTGGAGTGGGCAGGGATTACTGGATCAGGTTGCCCGTGATGCCAATCATCTCATTGGTAGCGATGCGTTTTATGGGGATGATCCTGAATTTTTGCGGCGACGGGATCAGATGGAAGAAACCTATATACTGGACATTCATACAGATCAAACCATTTATTTAAATGATCCAGCGCATTATATCCCCCCACGAAAGTCATCTCGTGGCAGGAGACCAACTCGATTAAAACCCGATCAAGTTGCTGTTGAAGTGAGTCAACGGCCTGATGAACAGCCGAAATCAGCCTGGGAAAAAATGTTTGTTCGCCATGGTGCCAAAGGATTCATCTTCGCCGAGTTCTTCACCGTGAAGTTTGGCTTTGGGACGGCGAAAGACAAGAAAGCCCATAAATGGCATTTGGTGGTGAGCGAACCCAATTTGTCAAAGAATAATCGAAAATATAGCCTCAGCAATACCCCTTCCGATACTCCAAGACCACGGTTAGTTTATATGCAAGGTCAATGATATTGGGGGAAACAGGCCATTGAAGATGAAAAAACTCGATATATAGCGGTTATTGATCTACATATTTCAAAGACAATTGAAACTGAGATTCGTATCGAAGACTGGCAATCGAATTCGGAAGGAAAAATAATCTGGCTTGATGGTAAGCATTATAAGACAGGAAATACTTTTAAACATCCAAATAACATCATGGTGAAAGAATAGGAAATAAAAGATTTAAAAAATCCATTGGTGTGTCAATTCAGATTCTATTCTGTGACAATTTTGGAGTATTATCGAAAATGAGAACAACGACGAGATTCTTTTTTTCCTATACTTACTCTCATGTGGGGACAACTCTGAAGTTGAATTGACCCATGTGCAAGGCGAAATAGTAGGTGAAGTGACTCAGACCAGCGCCATATTGCAAACACGATTAACATTAAGTAACTCAAGAATTGATAGGGACGTGCCTAGTTGTTCAGGAATAGCTTGTTTCGAACTATCAACCACTTCTGATTTTAAAAGTTCCGTTAGGACAGAATGGATTAGCGCACTTCCTGAGAATGATTTCATCGTGAAAATAAAAATGACTAATTTAACTGCTGTAACTCGCTACTATTTATCGCTTGCTCTTTGGCTCAAACACAACTTCAATTCAAGTTAGAAACACCTGTACATTTAAAACATTGTCTGAAGAGAGTATTGAAGAAGAGGTTTCATTCGAGGTTGTTACGGGGATGAGCTATAGCAAATTCCATTTTGGAGTTAATAGTACTGGTAAACAAGCTTATCAAGGAAGTGATAAAAATCTCGGTTATCCAGCATTAGAAACGATTTTGAAGATGAAATTTGATTTTTTTGTGGGAACGGGAGATAATGTCTATTATGATTTTCCAATAGAAGGTCGAGCTCAGACACAAATCGAGTTAAGAAAAAAGTGGCATGAGCAGTTTGTTCAACTTCGATTTATAGAACTTTCTGCACAAGTGCCAACATACTGGGAGAAGGATGATCATGACCACCGTTACAACGATTGTGATACAACAGGTGATAAGAAACCTTCCAGTAAACTGGGAATAAAGACATTTTTGGAACAGGTTCCTGCAGTTAATCCAAGAGACATTAAACCAAAAACTTACCGTACTCATCGAATCAATAAACTATTAAAAATTTAGCCTGTAGAATGATGTGGCTATCGAAGTCCGAATAATATGCCTGACAACGCAGATAAATCTCTTTAGGGCAAGAAACAGAAAGAATGGCTCAAAACGACACTATTAGAAAGCGATGCCATTATCAACACTAATCTTTTTGGGATTAGATAGTGCTCTGGCTAATGGAACAAATCGTATAGGGATTTTGATGCAAAACATATTTGCAGTGTCATCTTTTCTCGTCAACAGAAAGTTTATCAATATAAGGTGATTATTTATATGCGCTATAATTTAGATAAAAACAATATTTATTGAAAATGAATAATAGTTTTATTTAGAATATTTATAGCTACAATGACTCGTGCTTTTTGGAATTTATTATCTAGTGAAACAGAAGATGAGCTCTCGAGAAATTGTTGAAAAGACATTGGAGTATGATTACCCTGAACGAGTTGCACGTTCATTTGCCGATTCGGATTTTGTGTTTTGTCGTTATATCCATAGCGCTCGAGCTACCGATTTCTTTGAAGTGAAAGATGGTCGATGGGAACGAATCGATAAGTGGAGAAATCTGGTTTTTCTCATTATACAGAGTCCTCGATCCCGCTTCGCTTCAATCGGAATGACTAAACAATGTAAACTATTTTATGATCCCAGTAGTAAAAATATAGAATCATGCTAGTCGTATTTGTCAATGCTTTTCTTGTAGATTTAAAATCATTCCTAAGTTTTTAATCAGACGGATTGTTTCAATCCGTTGGAAAAAATATTGTAAACTCACATCCCAAAATAATATTAAAAGGAGATTCAGATGATAAGAGATTTAATACTCAGGAACCGAAGTTATCGTCGTTTTCATCAGGACTTTGTTATTGACCTTGAGACATTAAAAGAACTTATTGATCTTGCCAGGCTTTCTGCATCAGGGGCTAATTTGCAACCCCTCAAGTTTATTCTCTCCTGTGATAATAAAAAGAATGCTTTGATATTTGAACATCTTGCATGGGCTGGATATCTTAAAGACTGGTCTGGGCCAGTTGTAGGAGAAAGACCATCAGCTTATATTATTATTCTTGGTGATACAGAAATACGAAAAAGCCCTTATTGTGATCATGGAATTGCAGCTCAAAGCATTCTATTGGGTGCTGTTGAGAAAAATTTAGGCGGATGTATTTTCGGATCTATTCAGAGGGAAAAACTCCGAAAAGTACTTGAAATACCTGATCGCTTTGAAATACTCATTATTATCGCTCTTGGTAAGCCAAAAGAAAAAATTGTAATTGAGACGACTGGAGTTGATGGTGATATTAGATATTGGCGTGACAATGAAGGTGTTCATCATGTTCCTAAAAGGCCACTTGATGAAATTATCATTAGTTAGAAAAATAGTGAGTTCATAATAATTTATAGGGTTAAAATCCTATGTCTATCAGAACGATACAACTCGATCATCTCCATGTAAGCAGAATGATAATTGGGAGTTATCCATTCGGTGGATATTCTCACCAGAGTGTGAAAAGAGGACTTGAAATGAAACGTTATTAAACAGTAGCCAGAATTAAAGAAACGATAAAACATGCTGAAGAGCTCGGCATCAATACCTTCATTGGTAGAACTGACAACCGTATTATAAGCATGTTATTAGAACATTGGGACGGAGATGGTGCTATTCAATGGATTGCACAAATAGCTACGGGGCTCGAAAGTATTGATCAAGGAGTTACAAATGTGATTTAAGGAGGGGCTAAAGCATGTTTTATACACGGTGGGCAGATGGACTTTCTTCTTTTACAAAATCGGTTATAAGGAAGTTCACGCAGTTATTGTTAAATTTAATGATGCTGGAATGACTGTGGGAATTGCAGCACACAATAAAAAATAGACAGGATTTCCTGGATTTAATTTTAAATGAAATAATCCTGTTTTATCCTGTCGAGGGCTGGGAACCAGATGGTCAAACTGACTTGGCGATCTAAATCATGGAAATACATCAAGATGGCACTCCGTTTTGTTTATTCTTTTTATGGTGACCTCCTCATAATCCCTACAGGGTTCCTGAGAGATAATTGAAAATGTATAATCCTGATTACAGAGAATTAAAGGAAAAATTAAGTCATAAGTTGGATGAATGGCTTAAAAAAACGAACGATTACTTTTTGCCGGGAAAAAGTTGTCCCAGATGGGAAATGTTTGGGAATAAACCACCTCTTCTTAAATAATTCCATCGGATTGAAACAACCAAACTAATGAAACTAATTTTTGATATTATCCATTAGGTCGTTTCTATCCGTTGTGCAAATTTAAAAGGGAAATACTATGATCAAAAAGGGATTTAAGATATTGAAATCAGAATTTGGTGTTCTTGCGAATAAGGAGGAACTAATACCAGATTTATTTTTCTCGGTCAATTTTGAATCACTCCTTACCGATTTTCATTCTGTGGAAGAGATTGAATATAAAGACGATCTGGATTTTTATATTATTATGCTTGATGAGCCAAATACACCTTTTGACATTTCAATTTTAAATAGAAAGATAATTCTAACAGGTTCAATTTTAGAGGCAACCAATAAAGCATCAGATTTGAGATTTACGCTTTTCGGCAATGAAGGGCTTCTCTTCCGTTATGTATTGATGGCTATGGAGCGTGATCACTACACATATAGTTTTCATGCCTGCTCTCTTTATAATGAAAAGTCGAACCACATGTATATTGCGCCTGGCAGTGCTGGCAGCGGAAAGACATGTCTTATATTAAAAGGACTTGAGTTAGACTTAAAACTATTTTCTACTGAAATGACACATTTCTCGTTTAATAACGAATTAACGCTTTACAAAGGTTCCCTGGTAGACAATATTAGAGTCGGCAATTTGAAATATAGCTATCCCCTGTTAACTAAAAAGTTAAACCTTAAACTCCCTGAAGTTTCGGATGAATGGGGAGAGAAAATCGCAGTTGATTTGAAACAGAAACAAGCCAAATTTGACACAGTTGAAAAGACGAACATAACAGTTATTCTTCCACGGATTGAGGAAGGACGTGAAAAAAGTATTGTCATTGATGAAAAAGATAAACGAGCTGCCCGAAAAGCATTGTTTGATAATATCAGTAATAAAATTGGGGAGACGGTGCTGTATTACGACACGACACCACTAACTGGGTTCGACAATCCAGTTCGTATGAAGAATCGACTTGATGCTGTTGATAAGTTACTGAATTACGTTAATCGTGTGGTAAAAGTATTGGCGGGTTTCCAGAATTGCTGGGAGGGGATTCTATAATAGTGTTAAAAATTCCATGAAAAATAGGATAAAAGGATGATAAAGAATTATCCAACGGATTAAAACAGGCCAATGGATTTTATCAACAACTTATTTTATCAGTTGGATTTTTTCTATCCGTTGAAACAATATCAATTAAAGAGGAGAAGGCAAAGTCTACTTATATAAAGGATATAATGAGAATATATTTTTTAATCAATAAAGCTTTTGTCAATTTGTGTCGAACAATAAGGAGAGATAGATGATTAGAGCTTTTGAAAGATTTATTTCTGTTCCAGAAGAAACTGGAGTGGTAATGGTTATTGAAAAAGAATTCGGGCTGATCTGTGCTAAAGACTGGGCAAGCATGGCATCTGGAATAGTTAACATTGTAAAGTGCACTTTTGGCACAGGAGCACTTTATGACGAGAATATTCTAAAACAAAAAATTGAGATTTATAAAGATGTCGGTATCAGTCCAATGATAGGTGGCACCTTAACTGAAGTTGCTATAATTAATGCAGGAAGCTTTTTTCGGGCAGATTTGCAAGGTTATTTAAAATACGCAAAGTCTTTGGGGTTCACTCATCTTGAGTTTTCTGACGGTACGATCTATATTCCCGATGATAAAAGAGGTGACATTATAACAATGTGTATAGATGAAGGATTTACCGTAGTATCAGAAGTTGGTAAGAAAGACCCGAAAAAAGATGCTCTGATTTCACGTCAAGAACGCATTAGACTTATGAACAAAGACCTTGAGAATGGGGCTGTAATGGTGATTATCGAAGCACGAGAATCTGGAAAAGGTATCGGTGTTATGGGAAAAAGCGGTGAAGTCAATTTCACAGAGTTGGATGTAATTCTTGATGCAGTTGGACTCGAAAAAACAATGATCGAGGCACCTGAAAAAGCTCAACAACAGGCGATTTATATGAAATATGGCCCAAAGGCTAACATTGGTAATGTACAGCCAAGAGATGTTTTATCTGTTGGGGCTTTAAGAAGTGGATTGCGGGGGGATACTATTAGTGCTTTGAGAAAAGATGATTGGAAAAAGTATCATGATTCTGTGCATGCACCAGATGATTATAAGGAGGTTTCATGACCAACGATAAAACGTCAAATCGTAAAAATCTACTATTTGGGACTTTGATTGCCGCTAGCACGAGTAGTTGTGGTGTCAGTGTAAATGTTGCCACAGCCCAATTATTGATGTTAAAGTAGAAAAAACAGCTTATGCAGTATATATGAATGGCGGGATGCAATCGGTTATATCCCCCAAGATAATTTCTTTATTTCTTTATTGATGTAGGCCTGAAGGATAATATGGTGTTACAGGAAAAAGAAGATAATGATAAATTAAAAAATGTTCTTGATGTTTGCGGTTTACTTGATTTTATTAAATTTTTAGATAATGATATCGAATCAATTTTCCGAAGTAATCAAGTGTTTTTATCTGGAGGATATCAACAAAGAAGAGCAATAGCAGGTGCAATTTATAAAACAGAACTGATAAAATGGAAAAATAAATTGTTGTGAAAATTTTCAAATAATAAATTGTAGTTAATTGAAACTCCTAGGGTAACAGAAAAAAGTGCATATCGATTAAAAGGATGGGCATTCCTTTTCACACTTAGGACGTGAGATTAAATTAATTGACCATTTCTGAATTTGAGATAATTGCAAGCAACGACAATCTGATAATAAATTTGGTAAGTTATTTTATCTCACGTCCTTAAACATTTTTATTGCAAAAAAAATATTAAACAAAGTCAATTTCTTATCAAAGACGTTTTATGAAAGCAATGGATTTAGGATATGATAAAAAGCACCGTATTTATATTCCACTTCGAGATGATACCAAACAATCATACGGGGTGTTAAAAAATAGATTGCTCAAGGGCAGAAAGTCGTTAATGTAACTGGAACCAGTCGTACACCCACCCAAATTGATAGTAATTCAAGTGGCGCTGATTGGAATGGTAAAGTTCCAACCTTTACTATTCTCATATCTTTTAATGCGGTTAATTTTGATTATAGTGTTTATTTGGTATGTGTGATTTTGGTCACAATTTTCCCTTTTGTAATTTTATAAATTTAACTATCAATCCAATCTCCTCAAAAGCCGACCTTTTTGTATTCGTGAAAGATCGGCTTTTAATATTATTCACCTTATTCCACCAGATATTTAAGGTCATCTGTATATTGGAAATTACTGATCTAATACTATAAATAATTATCTTTGCCAATAAACTTATTTGATACCTTTTTCAGATTCGTGTTTGGTTCTTGAAATATAGTATCTTTCTTGTGCTCGATCTTGGCTTATACTTTTGATTGTTAACAAAAGCAACATAACTATTAAAAAAGGTGCTATCCATGTCACCATAACAATCAAGCCCGCATTTTCTTCTTGTTTATCCTTTGGTAATTTAGAGATGTCATACATAATCCAAACTAGTGTTATAATGCAAAAAACAAGAAGAAAGACAAGAATAAATGATTTACCGCTCATTTTTCTCCACCTCCTAATCAAATTTTATAACCTAAAATTTTGATCAACTCCTCCTATTTAGTGAAATGTTCAGATTTGGTTTTAGTTTCATCTGAGCCGACTCATTAATGCCGCAAGGTGTAGAATCGTTTCCCCTCCTTAATAGCGTAAATGGAATCGACTCGTAAGAGGATTTAAGACGCTATCGAAAAGTTGGTGGTGATTTTTTTGTTAGAAGAAGAAATGAAATGAATTTTGTATTATACAAGGCACACAGAGTTGTCAGGATTGAAGTTTAGACAGTGGGTAATAGTTTGTGATATATGTAATCTCTTTTATTAAACCAGACAATCCAAAGAAAATTAAAATCAAGAAAAAATATGTTGACTTTTTGATTTATATTTTTTATTTAACGAAAAAGTAAAGTACTAAGAAATTATAATCTAAATCGTTAAGGATTAAAAAGAATGAGATTCTCCAAATAAGAAATATCTAAATATAGACATTTTTATGTTCCGAATATTAGGGACATTGCCAAAAAAGATATTATTTATAATAGATTATGAGTAAAAAACAAGAAATTTTATTATTTATTTATGCTCTACTCATTCTGTTAATGGGGCTCTTGCCACCCTGGAATTAAAAAAAGGATGATACAATGAATGAAAAAAAAGACTACAATTTATTAACTCGTAAAGAATTCCTCAAAACATCAGCATGGATGTTAACATTGGGTTTTATTGGCTCAAAAACTTTCGACAAACTCGATTATCAATCACCCAAAACAATTCTTGGGAGAACAGGTATAAAGGTTTCCCCAATTTGCTACGGTGCCGGTCGCACTCAAGAACCTGCTCTGGTCAAAACTGTTTTAAACAAAGGAATTAGCTTTATTGACACGGGAAGGAGCTATGCCAATGGACAAAATGAAGTCATGATAGGACAAACTCTAAAAGGATTGCGAGAACAGGTTGTCATTCAATCAAAATTAAAATTTCGGATCAGTGAAAAAGGGAAAGAGCTTCAGTCTTCGGAAGTAGCGAAAAAAATCAAAAAACGGATGGAATATTCTTTGCATGCAAGCTTGAAAGCACTGCAAACAGATTATGTTGACATTATGCTATTTCACTATGCAACATCTAAAGAGTTGCTGTTTCATGAAGCTGTAATAGAATTTTTTGACCAGGCTAAAGTCAGTGGAAAAATTAGAGCTTGTGGATTTTCCGTTCATAATAATCATCTGGAAATTATTGAAAAAGCTTCCGATAATCCATTTTTTGATGTGGTTATGATACCATATAATCACAAAGGATCATACATCCATTCTGTTTCTGGTCGATTTAGTAAATGGGATCAATCGAAGCTTGAAAGGTTGTTAAAAGAATTGCACAAAGAAAAGGTTGGAATCATCGCTATGAAAACCTGTTCTGCGGGACATCTCGCCTTTTATGATTCGGAAAAGCCATCTTATGGAGATGCTATAAAATGGGTATTAGATCAAGATTTCATCGATTGTGCTACCGTTGCCATGTTAAATTTCGATCAGATCGAAGAAAATTTGTCCCATCTGGATTAGTTATTAAAATCACTTTCAAAAAAGCAAATAAAAAAGCTCTCATATAACCTTTTTCATTTTGTGTTGAAATAAAAAAATAAAGAGAATAAGAGACGGAGGGTTGTCACTCTACATAAATTTTTTCAATGCAATCATAGCTCGAAAACAGCAGAAGCCGTACGCTTTACGCCCCACGCTCTACTAAATTTGAACCTTTACAACAACTTTTGCTAAATCAAGGATAATAAAGAAATAGTACATTTTAATTCTTATTGAGTATAGTAAAGACATCTCTGCAACAAATTCTAAACATCCTCCGTAAGTTATAGTTGTATCCTTTTTATTCGGTATTGCAGAGAATATCATTTTGAAAGGAAAACAGCCATGAGACCCTCCCGATTTTTAACCATCAGTCTAACATTCTGCATGATCTATGTTCTCCTTCCGCCATCTTTAACTGGACAAACTTCGGGGAACAAAAACTATGGCTCAGGTACAAAGGAGGATCCCTATATTGTGCCTAAAACCGAGGCTGAGATCACAATTGATGCCGTCCTGGACGAAGTATTATGGCAAAAGGCGCTGGTGCTGGAATTGAAATACGAAGTTCGACCGGGAGAGAACGTGACCCCTCCTGTGCGCACAGAGGTGCTTCTCACTTATGATGCAAATAGCTTTTACGCTGCCTTTCGCTGCTATGATCCCGATCCCTCGGCTATCAGAGCCCACCTGAGAGATCGAGATACATTAGGTGGAGATGACTGGATTGCCCTGGTCCTCGATACCTTTAACGACGAACGTCGGAGCTTTGATTTTATCGTAACCGCCCAGGGCGTGCAGTTCGATCAAATCGAATCCCAGAGCGGCGAGGACAATGGTTGGGACACGATCTGGGATGCTGCCAGCAAAATCACAGACTGGGGCTATGCGGTAGAAATTGCAATCCCTTTTTCATCATTCCGTTTCCAGCGCAAAGAGGGAACACAGGTTTGGGGATTCGATGCGGTGCGCCGTTATCCTCGCGATCATCCCTACCACATCGGGTTGTTTCCCAGAGATCGCAGCAACAACTGCTATCTATGCCAGGCGGTCAAGATAAAGGGCTTCGAGGGCGCCAGCCCTGGTCGCAATATCGAGTTCGATCCTACAGTCATCGGCTTCCGTTCTGATGATCGACCAGATTTTCCTCATGGAAACTTTAAAAAGCAGAGCCAGGAAGCTGAAGTTGGGCTCACCGCACGTTGGGGAATCACGCCAAACCTGACCTCTAATTTTACTTTAAATCCCGATTTCAGCCAGGTCGAGGCGGATGCCCAGCAACTCGATATTAACGAACCCTTTGCGCTGTTTTATCCTGAACGGCGACCGTTCTTTACCGAAGGAACTGACTTTTTTGCCGCCTTAGAAAATATCATCTACACGCGAACCATGCGCGACCCATCATGGGGTCTTAAACTGACTGGCAAGGAAGGAGGCAACACCATCGGCGCATACGTGGTCCGTGACGAAATCACAAACCTCATCTTCCCTGGCAGCCAGGGATCCAGCTCGACTTCATTGGATACAGCAAATACTTCATCCGTGTTCCGTTACAAACGAGACTTTGGCAGTAGATATACCGTCGGGCTTTTAGGGACTGATCGTGAGGCTAAGGATTACTTTAACAGGGTATTTGGATTCGACCTGGATTTTCGATTCACGCCAACCAATCAGATCCAGTTGCTGGTGCTTGGTTCCAGTACAAAATATCCCGATGAAACAACGAAAAATTTCGATCAACCTTCTGGAACCTTCAACGATCGACTCATCTCGTTTGAATACGACCACTACACCAGAACCTGGGGCTGGTGGGCGGACTACGAAGAAGCCGGCTCACAATTCCGCGCTGATCTTGGTTATTACCCCAGGGTCGGATATCGCAATGTCGAAGGGGGATTGCTCTACACCTGGAATGCAAAACCTGGTTCGTGGTGGTCACGATTTAGAGTCGGCAATGATTTGAACTATTTTGAAGAATTGGATGGAAAGCTGCTGAACAAACGAGCCGCGCTTTGGTTTTCGTACAGCGGAACCATGCAGTCCTATCTTAATACAAATGGAAGAAAAACCAGGGAAGCATACAATAATCGTGAATTTGATCTGACTTACTTTCAGATTGAAGCTGGATTTTGGCCAACCAGCAACCTCCAATTAGGCGCGTACACCATATTCGGGGATCAAATTGACTACGCCAACACACGGTTGGGGAACAGGTTCAGGATTAATCCCTGGTTTTCTTACAATTTGGGAAAACATCTGCGTCTTTCCTTTGACCACAACTATGAGCGGATGATTGTTCAGGATGCACGTCTGTACACAGCGAACATTAGCCAGTTGACGGCTGTCTACCAGTTCAACGTCCGTACTTTTTTCCGAACGATCCTTCAATACGTGGATTACGACTACAATCCCAGCAATTATACTTATGACATAGAGAACTCAGAAGACAGACGTTTCTTCACCCAGTTGTTGTTCTCGTACAAGTTTAATCCCCGCACCGTACTGTTCCTAGGATACAGCGACAACTATCGCGGCAGCCAGGACTTTGGATTGACCCAGTCCAATAGGACATTTTTCATCAAGTTGGGATATGCCTGGGTAATGTAAAGGAAAATAGGATTGGTAAAACTAAGGAAAGTGTTGCAATCGCTGATGTTTGGATGATTACAAGTTTATTTTTGAACAGGTAATGAACACTAATAAGACAAATTTGTGACGCATCGTATTAAATTAACTGGTATCAATTCTTTGTCCGTGTTCCAAAATTTCATAAGCAACAGGATTTGTGATATTGAAGTCTCTTTCTCTGAAAGGGTGTGGCTCAATTCTGCTATCTATTTTGCGTCTCAATCTCATCAGCTCTAATTGTATGTCTATTGGATTTTCAAATTCCTTAAGAATTACGGCAATGTCAATATCACTTTCTTCGTGATATGTTCCTTTTGCATAGGAGCCGAAAAGAAAAATCTGCTTGCAGTCATAATTTGCTTTTATTACTGCTGCAAATTCACGAGCAATATTTAAAGCATCTGTTCTATCCATTTTCGTAATTCCTCCATACGATCAATCCACGACCTGGCATATTCGTGTGTACATAGCTTGTGAAATTCTCTTTTATAATCATCGTATCGGGCATTTATATTGAAAGATGTGATCGTATCAAGCCAGTCAGAATATTTGTCTGTCAATTCAATATTACATAATTCTGCTAATCTGTATAAATTGTGAATGGGCGGGGCGTGTTTTTTATGTAATTTTACATATAGTGCCTTGAGTAATTTTTCCACAGAAATATGTCCTACAAACAAAGCCCAATTGTACGATTTTGCTTTGAATAATTCATGCATCGTGTTAAAGTCATCATTTGCTGTCTCGATCCAATGATTCTTTATTTTCTCAACATCCAACTCGTTTATTTCTCGATTTTCCAATTTTGATTCCCTTTGAAGATGACATTATTCCAAATTTTTCACTGTGCAGTATAGACCCTATTTCAGTTATAATCAATCCCATTTATTCTTTTTCATTCCATAATTTTATTAGTTTACCATTAAATAATAAATTAAAAATAAAAAGTCAACAGTTTTTTAGTGTCCTTCAAAAAAAGTGGTAAATCTTCTATCTACTGCTCCATATTTGCATAAAACAAAAAATAAGCGCAATTTACCCTTGCGAAGGTTTAGAGTTATACAATATATTAGATATAATTCTTAAGCTGCCGCAATATATAGATATTGGTAAAAAAACAACCTTCGCAATGGTATTAAATCAACAGAATCATAAATGAGCCCTCGTGAAAATACCAGGGCTCACATAGCCATTTTTAATACTTTCCGATAAACTTCCCGATAAGCTTTTCTCCTGGTTTCCATCCCGCTGGGACTGCCTTGCTGGATTTTCCGCGACCGCTTGCATCGCTTTAATTTGTCGAATCAGCTCTTCCACATTCCGACCGACAGGACCTGTTAAGACTGCTACTTCCATGATAATGCCATCAGGATTAATGATAAAGCGTCCTCTTTGATTTAATCCAGAACCTTTTTGCCATCCACCGTAAGCTCGGAATACGGCACCGCGCGGATGTCCTGCAATTGGATATTGGACATTTTTCTCAGTTGGCGATGTTTTTTCCCACAAGAGAAGGAATGAATCGGTCAGGATTTTACCCCTCGATAACTGGGGAGACACAAAGTGCTTAAAAACTATATCAAAATCGCCATCCGAACTATTCTTCGTCATAAAGGATATTCATTTATCAATGTGGTCGGCCTCGCCATCGGTATGACCTGTTGTCTGCTCATTTTAATGTTACGGCTGGATGAGTTTAAGGGGTGAGAAAGAAAAATTGTAATTCTTGAAATTGATTTTTTTGTATTCACTGAAGTTATAATAACACTTTTAATATAGACACAAGAAGCAGGCGCTTTTTCCTGCAGTCTAACGTAATATTTTTCATCAAGTTGGTGTATGCCTGGGTGCTCTAAAAGAAAGGAAGATTGGTGACGGTCATTTTTTATGGCTGTTGCGAATTTGGTCGGTTTTTCTAAAAATTATTTTTTCTAATGCCAGGAAAATTACTCTAATTACCTATGTTAAGGTAATCACAAGCTCATTTCAATACAACAGAAACCGCCAGTGTTATGTTAGGTAGTTTTTAATTTGACAACTTATAAAGAAGCAATTGTCTGTTTAATAATTTCGCTAACCAGTTGTTTGGCTGGCTTTTGCATTTTTCTGGAATAAGATCGTAAAGCTAAAAAACTTTCTTCATCCAGCTCAACCTGGAAATGACGTCTTTTAATATCAGCCTTGAATTCAACAGGCTCCAAATATTCCTCGTAATCTGTTATACTATGTGTATCCCAGAATTCCCTAATT
>JABAOH010011111.1_pt1 | contig 15439 bp, 15 predicted proteins | sample 7062181 | NCBI WGS metagenome assembly JABAOH01 (sample SAMN14538630, study PRJNA623070) | marine sediment metagenome | biome: marine biome [ENVO:00000428]; feature: marine pelagic biome [ENVO:01000023]; material: deep marine sediment [ENVO:00002113]; isolation source: pool of 5 deep marine...
CAATGTCGCAAGCAGCCCCTCAGGCCTACTCAAGGCAGTTCACCGAGGCAGATGTACGGTTAACGCCCGCAGCGGCGGACAAGATGGCCGAATTGATGGCTGGTACTGAATCCGAGGCAGCCGCGATTCGCTTGTTCGTGATGGGCGGCGGTTGCGGGGGTATGGCCTATGGCATGACCTACACCGACCAAATTACTCAGTACGACAGTACCCTCGAAGCCGGAAAGTACAAGCTGGTCGTCGATGCCGTGGCGCTCAATTTTCTGCGCGGCTGCGAGATCGACTACGCTCAAGACAGCTTTATTTTTAGCAACGTGTTCCGGGCAGTCGGTGGCAGTGGCATGTGCGGCGGCTGCGCCGGTGGCGGCGCATATTAACCGCGCCAGAAATGCCCGAGCGACGGACGGCAAAATGCCAGCGGGCGTCGTGAGTCAGACCGATGCCCGCAAGCACTTGTTACTGATCGCACCGCATAACAGCTATCGCCTCATCCCTTTTGTCGATGCCGCGCACAAGCTCGGTGTAGATGTACTCGTCGCGTCCGAAGGCAAGCATTCGGTCGTCGGCGCATATGCCCACGGGCTGCACATTGATATGCGCGATGCCGACGCCGCGCTGGCGACGATTTTGCGAGCAGCCGATAAACGGCCTTTTGGCGCGGTCCTCGGTACGGACGATGCTACATGCGAGCTAGCAACGCTGGTGGCTGCACATTTGGGACTGCCGCATAATCCGCCGGCAGCCGCACGCTACGCGCGACGCAAGGATCTGGGGCGCGTGCGCCTGGCCGCGCATGGCGTCGTCGTGCCGCGCCACCGTTGCATCGATCTGCGGTCACCGTTATCCCGGCAAGCTGAGCAGGTCCGGTTTCCCTGTGTGCTAAAGCCGCTGAGCCTCTCCGCCAGCCGCGGCGTCATACGCGCAGACAACAAGCAGCAGTTCTTGCAGGCCTGTGCACGCATCGAGCGGTTGTTGCACCATGAGGATGTTCAGGAACGCGATCTGCTTTTGGCAGAGGATTTTGTTCCTGGGGTTGAGGTCGCAGTGGAAGGACTGTTGGAGGACAGTGAGCTTCGGGTGTTGGCAATTTTTGACAAGCCGGATCCGCTGGACGGGCCGTACTTTGAAGAGACGTACTACGTGAGCCCGTCGCGATTGGCGGAATCGACACAGGCCCTGTTAAAGCGGGAAATCGCGAAAGCGTGTCAAGCCTACGGACTGCGCGAAGGCCCGATTCACGCGGAATGTCGGATCAATAACGACGGCGTATGGATATTGGAGGTCGCCGCACGAACGATAGGTGGGCTGTGTGGCCGTTTATTCCGTGACGGTGTGGGCTATGGCCTAGAAGAGCTCGTGATTGCACAGGCTTTGGGACATTCGTTGCCGGGGAACATCGAGCAAGGCGGTGCTGGCGTGTTGATGATTCCAGTGCCGCAGGCGGGGATTCTGCGGCGAGTGGAAGGTGTGATGGCGGCGCAACAGGTGCCGTACATCGAAGAGGTTGTGATTCAGCTACGTGAGGGCTATGAGCTCGTGCCCTGGCCGGAGGGCTCGAGTTATCTCGGATTCATCTTTGCGCGGGCGCCGACACCGGCGCTGGCAGAAGAGGCGCTGCGGGAGGCGCATCGTTGCCTGAATATCGTCGTTGCACCGCTGTGGAAGCTTTCCTCACAACCTGCCGGTGTCGCCAATAGTGGGGCACAAAGTTTGGCGCAAGCTAGCGCACGCTAGTTAGTCCCAACGGTCATCGCGCACCTGAACCATGCCGTCGTGTACGCGCACCGGGAAGACGGCAACGCCTTCATAGGCGGGTGGCGCCGTCACTTCACCGGTCTTGATGTTGAAACGCGCCCCATGGCGTGGACAGACGATCTCTACCCCTTCGATAGCACCGCTGGCCAGCTCGCCGCCGTCATGGGTGCACACGTCTTCGATCGCGTAATATTTGCCGTCGAGATTGAACACGGCGATCATCACGTCATCGGCATCGACCACACGCGATCCACCAGGGGGGAAATCGTCAACCGGTGCAACATCAACCCAATCCGACACCTACGCCGCTCCATCAAAGCAGCCCGAGCTGCAGGCGAGCCGCTTCGGTCATTCGCTCTTTGGTCCAAGGGGGATCCCAGACCAGCTCTACGTGGGCGTCGGTCACGCCTGGCACGCATTTGACCGCGCATTCGACGGCGCCAGGAAAAGTCTGCGCTACAGGGCAGCCCGGTGCCGTGAGCGTCATGTCGATGTGAACCTTACCATCGGAGTTAACATCGAGCCTGTAGATCAGCCCAAGATCATAGATGTTCACCGGAATTTCCGGGTCGTACACATTGCGCAAGGCCTCGATGACCTGGTCTTCCAGACCGGCGTCTGGCAAGGGTCTATGTTCAGTCTCGGGCATGTTCATGTTCGAAAGCAAACCGATTCCAAGCGATCGTTTACTCGGTTGTCACTGTTTCGTCTTGCCTGTTCTCGAGTGCCGCCTGCAGCGTGTGCCAGGCTAGGGTCGCACACTTAACTCTCGTTGGGTACGCATGCACGCCTGACAATACCGCGAGTTTACCTAGATCGGAAACCTCACCCTGTTGGGTCAGGAGGTTGTGAACGTTCTGAAAGAGCGCCGTTGCCTGCTCGACCGTCTTGCCTTTGATGGCTTCCGTCATCAGTGAGGCAGACGCCGTCGAGATGGCGCAGCCGGCACCCTCGAAGCCAGCGTCCTTGACAATACCGCCTTCGACGGACAGGTAAACTTTAAACTCGTCGCCGCAAAGGGGATTGAATCCATAAGCCTGTCGGTTGGTTCCTTCGGGCTTTTTCAAAAAATTTCGCGGACTGCGGTTATGATCGAGAATTACCTCCTCGTAAAGATCTCGCAAGTCAGACATCAACGAATAATCTCCCTTGTCTTAATGATGGCGACAATAAGTCTGTCAACTTCGGCGCGTGTATTGTACATGCCAAACGACGCGCGTGCGGTAGCCGGCACGCCAAAACGCCGCATAACCGGCATCGCGCAATGATGACCTGCGCGTATGGCAACGCCTTGGTGGTCGAGAATGGTGCCAATATCGTGGGGATGTACACCCGCAAGCTCGAACGAAAGTATGCTCGCCTTGTTGCGTGCAGTGCCGATGATGCGTAAACCTGGCAGCTCCGATGCCCTCGCCGTCGCATAATCGAGGACATCCTGTTCGTGGCTCGCCACCGCCTCCAAACCAACGGCCTGCAAGTAGTCGACGGCGACCCCGAGTCCCACGGCGCCAGCGATGTTGGGTGTGCCAGCTTCGAATTTGCACGGCAGGTCGGTGTATTCGGTTTTCTCGAAAGTGACATAACGAATCATTTCGCCGCCCCCCTGGTAGGGCGGCATTTCCTCGAGCAAAGCCTCCTTGCCGTAAAGCACGCCGATGCCGGTAGGCCCGTAGAGCTTGTGACCGGAAAACGCGTAGAAGTCGCAATCAAGTGCCTGCACATCTACGCTCAGATGCGGGACCGCTTGGGCCCCATCCAGCAAAACGGGAACATTGCTTGCGTGGGCCCGTTCTATGATCTCGCGTACCGGGTTGATGGTACCAAGCGCGTTCGAGAGGTGATTGAGCGTCACTAAGCGTGTCCGTGGTCCCAGCAACTCCTCGAACTTCTCCAAGATCAGCTCACCATGATTGTCGATGGGCACAATCTTGAGTACGACGCCAATCTGTTCACGAAGTATTTGCCACGGCACGATATTGGAGTGGTGCTCCATCTGGGTGAGGATAATCTCATCCCCATTGCGCAGCTTGTCCCTGCCGTAACTCTGGGCCACAAGGTTAATAGCTTCAGTCGTCCCCCGAACAAACAGAACCTCGCTTGTACTGCGTGCGTTGATGAAGCGGCGAATCTTTTCGCGTGCCATTTCATAAGCGTGGGTAGCCCGCTCCCCAAGGGTGTGTACGGCACGGTGCACATTGGCGTAATCGTTTGTGTAGAACTCAGCCACCGCGTCAATGACTGCACGCGGCTTCTGGGCGGAAGCGCCGTTATCGAGATAAACCAGGGGGTGGCCGTGGATTGTCTGTTTTAGCGCCGGAAAGTCAGCACGAATCCTGTCGACGTCATAGGTGCGGCTAGCCGGCTGCGCGATGGATTCCCTAGCGGTGTTCACGCAAGCTTCTCCAGCGGCCGATTATGGAGAAGCCGTGCGGCCAAGAAGCGCTCGACATAGTTTCGAAGCGGATCGATAGCTATCCGGTTCAAAACGTCTTTGGCGAAAGCATAGGTCAAAATGCTGCGCGCCGTCTGCTCGTCGATGCCACGCGCACGCAGATAGTACAGGGCGTCGCTGTCGAGTTGACCCACGGTCGCGCCGTGCGCGCATTTTACGTCGTCGGCATAGATCTCCAGCTGCGGCTTGGTGTCGACTTCGGCGTCGCGCGAAAGCAGCAAGTTCTTGTTTTGCTGCTGGGCGTCGCTATGCTGCGCGTCCTGGTGAACGATAATGCGACCGTTGAAGACCGCGCGGCCGCGTCCATCGAGAACACCCTTATAGAATTCGCGACTGCTGCACTTGGGTTTGGCGTGGTCGATTCGCGTATGGTTGTCTACGTGTTGCCGGCCGCTAACCAGATAGAGGCCATTGAGCTCGCACTCGGCCCCCTCGTCGGTGAACAACACATCAATATCGTTGCGCGTTAATGCACCGCCCATCGCGATATTATGTGAGGTAAACCGGCTGCCACCGGCTTGGTGGACGTGCATGCCGCCGATGTGATACGCCTTGAGACTTTCCTGGCCAAGCTTGTAGTGTTCGACGACGGCACCTTCGCCGACGGTCATCTCGCTGATGGCATTCGTGAGATAGCGGGTCTCATCGAGACCCACATAGCTTTCGACCAGTGTGACGCGGCTGTTGTTTTCAACGACGATGAGGTTACGCGGTTGGGATAGGACCGGGTCGACGCCTGCTGTGGCGATAAACAGCAGTTGCAGGGGTTCGGCAAGTACGGTATCGCGGGGCACGAACACGTATGCACCGTCGGCAAGAAAAGCCGTATTGAGCGCAGCGAATCCGCGCTTCTCGGTAGGGACATAGCGGCCGAGATGCCGCTGCAAGTGTTCGGGTTGGTCTGCGAGCGCTGTCGCCAAGCTCATGGCAACGACGCCATCCGGCAGGTTGCCCGTATCGGATAAGGACTCGGCATAACGTCCGTTGACAAAGACCATTCGCGAAACGGCGGGCAGCTGCAAAAGAAACGGGGCAAACTGCTCTTGCGTTGGAAGCTCTACGCCTACTGCGGCCGGTTTGAATGCGTGACGCTCGATGGGGGCGACATTGGTGTACTTCCAGTCCTCGTCTCGCGTAGTCGGAAAGCCCTGGTCGGCAAAGTGTGACAGGGCCAGTTGGCGTGTCTGCTCGATCCACGGCACATCGGCGCCAGCAAGTTGCTTGGCCACTTGTGCGAATGTATTGAGATAAATATCTTTGGCCTGTACCGCGGTACTCATGATGCTGGCATTTCCGCCTTCGCAATCTCCGCATTGACCCAGCCGTAGCCGTGCTTTTCGAGCTCGAGGGCGAGCTCGCGGCCGCCGGACTTGACGATGCGGCCTCGGGCCAGCACGTGGACCTGGTCGGGGACGATATAGTTCAACAAACGCTGATAATGCGTTACCAAGACAATCGCGCGTTCCGAGCTGCGCAGCGAGTTCACGCCATCGGCGACGATCTTGAGTGCATCGATATCGAGCCCGGAATCGGTCTCATCTAGCAACGCAAGCCGCGGCTCGAGCACCGACATCTGCAACACCTCGTTGCGTTTCTTTTCGCCGCCGGAAAACCCTTCATTGACCGAGCGGTAAAGCAGTTCCTCGCTCATGTGCATCATCTTGAGCTTCTGTTTGACCAGCGTGAGAAAATCCATGGCGTCGAGCTCGTCGAGCCCCTGGTGCTTGCGCATGGCATTGAGCGCCGCCTTCAGCAAATAGATATTGCTGACGCCGGGAATTTCCACGGGATATTGGAACGCGAGAAAGATTCCCGCGCGCGCGCGTTCCTCGGGCGCCATTTCCAGGAGATTATGGCCGAGATAGGAAACGTCGCCGGCCACGATCTCGTAACCACCGCGGCCTGCCAGTACGTGCGCCAGTGTGCTTTTACCGGAACCGTTGGGTCCCATGATGGCGTGCACTTCGCCGGCCTTCACGTCGAGATTGATGCCCTGAAGGATCGGCTTTGCTTCGACGTTTACCTTGAGATTCTTCACAGAAAGCATTTAAATGTCCTTGCGCTTGTTTCGGTGGTGAGCTTGACGGCTAGCCGACGGCGCCTTCGAGACTGATACCCAGCAGCTTTTGTGCCTCGACGGCAAACTCCATCGGCAGCTCCTTGAATACTTCTTTGCAGAAACCGTTTACGATCATGGAAACGGCATCCTCTGTCGAGAGCCCGCGCTGCATGCAGTAAAAGAGCTGATCTTCGCTGATCTTCGAGGTCGTGGCCTCGTGCTCCACGCGCGCCGACGGATTCTTCACTTCGATGTAGGGGAAGGTATGTGCGCCGCATTTGTCGCCCATCAGTAGTGAATCGCATTGGGTATAGTTGCGGGCATTTTCGGCCCCCTTCAGCACCTTAACCAAGCCGCGGTATGAGTTCTGGCCATGGCCAGCGGAAATGCCTTTGGAGATGATCGTGCTGCGGGTGTTCTTGCCGACATGGACCATCTTGGTGCCGGTGTCTGCCTGCTGATAGTTATTGGTTAGTGCCACCGAATAGAACTCACCTATAGTGTCATCGGCCTCCAGGATCACGCTCGGGTACTTCCAGGTGATCGCTGAGCCTGTTTCCACCTGTGTCCAGGATATCTTGGCCGCTTCGCCGCGACAGGCGCCGCGCTTGGTTACGAAGTTGTAAATGCCGCCACGTCCCTGTTCGTCGCCCGGATACCAGTTTTGCACAGTCGAATATTTGATCTCGGCACCGGCCAATGCCACCAGTTCGACCACGGCAGCGTGTAGTTGGTTTTCGTCGCGCATCGGTGCCGTGCACCCCTCCAGGTAGCTGACATAACTACCTTCGTCAGCAACGATCAAGGTACGTTCAAACTGGCCGGTCTTCGAGGCGTTTATGCGAAAATACGTCGAAAGCTCCATCGGACAACGCACGCCTTTGGGCACGTAGACGAACGACCCGTCGGTGAAAACCGCGGAGTTGAGGGTGGCAAAAAAGTTATCCGTATGCGGCACGATTGTGCCGAGGTAGCGTTGTACTAAATCGGGATGTTCCTGCACTGCCTCGGAGAACGGACAGAAGATCACGCCTTTTTCGGCTAGCGCTTCCTTGAAGGTGGTGGCGACCGAGACACTGTCGAACACCGCGTCGACCGCGACGCCAGCCAGCAGTTTCTGCTCTTCCAAGGGGATGCCAAGCTTCTCATAGGTCTGGAGCAGCTTCGGGTCGACTTCGTCCAGGCTCTTCGGCCGATCCTTGTCCGACTTGGGCGCGGAGTAGTAAGTGATGTCCTGGTAATCGATCGGCGGGTGGCGAACGTTTGCCCACACCGGCGCCTGCATGGTCAGCCAGTGCCGATACGCCTGTAGCCGCCAATCAAGCATGAAGGCGGGCTCGTTCTTTTTCGCCGAAATAATGCGAATAATGTCCTCATTCAAGCCCGGCGGGACCTGGTCGACTTCGATATCGGTGACGAAGCCGGCCTTGTACTCCTGCTTGATCAGCTTGCTAATGTCTTGCGATGCCGCTGGCATGCGATGTCTCTATCCGTGCAAATGTTATTTACAGGCCGCGCCGGTCTAGTGGCGAGGGACTTTTCAGGCGACGCTTTCGCGTTTCTGTGGGTATCCACGATGGTGACGCGCCTCCTGGCGCTCTGCGACCCGCTGTACTGCCGGCCATTCCACAACTTGGCCGAGGTTGATGCCATGCAAGAAGTCATAGAGCTGCTTGCTGAGATCAACCCAAAGCTCATGGGTCAGGCACTTTTCGCCGTCCTGGCAGTCCTGTTTGCCGGCGCAACGCGTCATGTCGATAGGCTCGTCAACCGCGGTGATAATCTCGGCCACCGTAATCTCCCCCGCCGGGCGCGCCAGGCGGTAACCGCCACCGGGACCACGCATTCCGGTCACCAAACCATTCTTGCGCAGGCGCGCGAATAGCTGCTCCAGGTAGGAAACAGAGATCTTTTGCGTTTCGGCAATATCCGTCAACGCCACCGGACCGGCCTCGTTGTGGAGCGCCAGGTCTATCATAGCTGTTACCGCATAGCGGCCTTTGGTCGATAATCGCATGAAAATATCCCAGTCTGAGTTTGACGGTGTGTGTACGAGCTTAAATCCTTAGTACAATGCTAGGAATTAGCGTACAATAACCTACTAGCCAGATCAAGTATGGGCAGCGCCCATCCAACACTATCACGTAACCTATTGTTGTTTATATTTTTTCATGGGTGCCTTTGACGACCGCGGCTGACCGCGGTTTGCGCAGGTCCCGTCGCGCCAGTTCAGGAAGAATTATCCCTGGCACGAGTGTCAAAATCTATCCTTCGGTGGCCGCAGCAGTGGCCGGACGATGACTGAGCCGCGGACGAGAAACTGTAATCAACACCTCCCAGAGCCGGTCTATAGCGCCATGGGGACCAAGCAGACCCGTTTCGAAGCCCTGGTTCACGCGCTGTCGACGGATCTATACCGCTATGCGCTATGGCTGTGCCGGGACCGTAGTCGAGCCGAAGAGTTGGTCCAGGAAACGTTCCTGCGGGCTTGGCGGTCGCTGGACAGCCTGCGTGACGAGCGTGCCGCAAAGGGCTGGCTGATCACGATCCTGCGGCGGGAGCACGCACGGGGTTACGAACGCTATAAACCGGACGTGGCTAAGAATATCGATCCGGACGATCTGGCGGGTATTGCGCAGGCGGCGCCTGCAGATACGTTGACTCTGCGACGCGCGGTGGCCGGATTGACCGAGGAGTACCGGGAGCCCCTGCTGCTGCACATACTCGGCGGTTATCAGTGCGATGAAATCGCCGAGATTCTTGGCCTGTCCCCAGGTGCTGTCATGACACGGCTGTTTCGCGCGCGTCAAAAGCTGCGCGCGGTTCTCGAGGGGCGCGAAGATAAGGGTGTAGATTTTCAATTACAGCTATGAATTGCTTGGAATTTCGTCGTCTTTGTCTCGCTGATCCCGCAAGTCAGGAAGCCGAATTCCTGAGCCACCGACGAGACTGCCCGCGTTGCGCCGAGTTTGCGACGGGCGTAACCCAGCTCGACAGAAAGCTCGGCGAAGCGCTGCGAGTCGATGTTCCTGATCAGCTGGCCTCGCGTATCGTCTTGCGGCAATCGCTTTACCGGGATCAGCAGCATCTACGGCGCCGGCGGCATCTGTACGCGCTCGCGGCAAGCTTGCTGGTTGCAATCGGGCTCACGGCCACGTTTGTATTGACAAATCGCGCGCCGTCGTTGGATCAGCGGGTGCTCGCACACATCGACTTGGAGCGCGAGCTGCTATCGACGCATCACGACGTCCCGCGCTCGAAATTGGTCAGCGTGTTGAATTCGGTCGGGGCTGAGCTCAAGGGTGACCTGGGGCACGTCCAACACGCCAGCATTTGCCCGCTGTCCGAACACGGCGGGGCGCACCTGGTCTTTGAAGGTCGAAAGGGGCCAGTGATCGTATTGCTATTGCCCAAGGAGTTCGTGGGAAGGCCGACTGAAATTCAGAAAGAAAAAATGACCGGCCTGGTCCTTCCGACCCACAACGGCAGTATGGCGTTGGTTAGCGAGCACGGCGAGTCGGTCCAGGAGATGGCCCGGCGGATGCGCAGCGCCATCAGCTGGCGCCTATAGGCCGTCACCTCCACTATAGTTCTCTGTTGCGCGGGCTTCGGCGGCGCTTTTGAGGCCTGACACCCCCGGGTGGCAACATCGTCGCGCGGGGACCGAGCCTCCAAGGCGCCAGGCTGCCGACCATTTAATTTTTCCTTGTGCGGACGCATACTTAAGGTAGGTACAGGGCAGCAAGGGAATCGTGGGTCTAGAGAGCCAAAAACAGCGTCAGATAGCAGAAGGAGCCGCCTCTCCCGAAACGTCGCTTGCGTCTATCTTATCCGGGCGCCAGGACGGCGAGGCGGCGCTGCTCCAGCGTGCCTATGAGTTCGCGCAGCACGCCCATGCTGGTCAACGGCGGGCCTCCGGGGAGCCTTACATCAGCCACTCGCTAGAGGTCGCTCACATTTTGGCGGACTTACGCCTTGACCACGAGACGATCGCCGCGGCGCTGCTGCATGACGTGGTCGAGGATACGGCCTCTTCCGTCGATATGCTCGCCGAGCACTTCGGCGACGGGGTGGCGAAACTGGTCGACGGCGTGACCAAGATGGACATGATCCGCGAGCTGCCGACTGGCGGAGCAGCCGGCAAGCGCGAACGAGCTCACTCGGAGAGCTTGCGCAAAATGCTGTTGGCAATGGCGGAGGATGTGCGCGTCGTGCTGATCAAGCTTGCGGATCGCCTGCACAACATGCGCACGCTCGATTCGCTGCCTGCCGAGGCGCGACGGCGCATCGCGCAGGAGACGCTCGAGCTTTTTGCACCGCTGGCAAATCGGTTGGGGATCTGGCAGATCAAATGGGAGCTCGAGGATCTCGCCTTCCGTCAGCTAGAACCCGGCGCCTATGAAGAGATCGCCCAGCGGCTAGCTGAGCGCCGGATCGATCGCGAGCAGTATATCGCCCGTTTTGTCGAAGTGCTGAAGGATGAGCTAGGACGCGGTGGTATCAAGGCCGAGGTCAAAGGCCGCGCCAAGCACACGTATGGCATTTGGCGCAAGATGCGGCGCAAGAACCAGGATTTCCATCAGATCCACGACCTTCGCGCCGTACGGGTGCTCGTCGACACGGTGCCGGATTGTTACGCGGCTTTAGGGGTGGTACACACTCGCTGGCAATTTATTAGCGGCGAGTTTGACGATTACATCGCCACGCCGAAAGAGAACAACTACCGTTCAATTCACACGGCGGTGATTGGACCCGAGGGCAAGACCGTGGAAGTGCAGATTCGCACCTATGAGATGCAGGGCGAGGCCGAGTTGGGGGTGGCGGCGCATTGGCGCTACAAGGAAAAGGCCCGCCAGGATGACGACTTCGACAAGAAGCTCGTGTGGTTGCGCCAATTGCTCGAGTGGAAGGACGAGGTAGCTGAAGCGGGCGAGTTTATCGACCAGTTCAAATCGGAAGTTTTTGCGGACCGGATCTACGTTTTCACGCCGAAGGGGAACATTGTCGATCTACCGCAGGGCGCGACGCCGCTCGACTTCGCCTATCACATCCATACCGAGGTGGGTCACCGTTGTCGCGGTGCGAAGGTAAACGGTCAGATGGTGCCGTTGACCTATACGCTCAAAACCGGCGAGCAGGTATCGATCCTGACGGTCAAGAAAGGGGAGCCGAGCCGCGACTGGCTGAACCAGGATCTCGGTTATTTGAAAACCTCGCGTGCGCGCAGCAAGGTGCAGCACTGGTTTCGACAGCAGAATCTCGATGAAAGCATCGCGGCTGGGCGCATTACCCTGGAGCGCGAGCTCAACCGGCTCGGACTTATCGATGTCAACTATGAGAAGCTCACACGCCAGCTCGGCTTCAGCAAGGTGGAGGAGCTATTGGCTGCTGTCGGGCGTGGGGAGACGCGAACGGCGGCGATCGTCGGCGCGCTGCGCGACGTCATAGAGCCAAAAGCACCCGAGGATTCTCTGGCACCGGCGCACCCTGCCAGAGCCAAGGAGACCTCCACCGCGGTAGAGATTCAAGGTGTGGGTAATCTACTCACGCGTATGGCGAAGTGCTGCAAGCCGCTTCCGGGGGACGGAATCATCGGCTTCATTACCAGCGGGCGTGGCGTGACTGTCCACCGGCGCGACTGCCCGAACGCTCTGCGTTATGGCGACAGTGATAATGACCGGCTGGTGGAAGTGAACTGGGGTCAGCAGCGGGGCAACACCTATCCCGTGGAAGTCGAGGTGATGGTCTACGATCGCCAAGGTCTGTTGCGCGATATCGCGGCGATTTTGGCGAATGAAAAGATCAATATACTGGCGATCAACACCCTATCGGACAGAAAGGTCAGTACCGGCCGTATCCGACTGACCGTAGAGATTCCGGATGTCGCCACGTTGAGTCGCGTGCTGGCGGGCATTGACCGCCTCCCCAACGTCACGGCCGTGCGTCGCATTGTCCAGTAAGAGGGTGGGCATGTGGCAAGCAGAGATCATGTTCGCCGCCGGTAACAGTCCTCGAGATCGGAGACGAAATTGACGTCTATAGGGCAACGACTCGATCGCTATGTGTCCCGGCTAATATGGGATGTCGACATCGCGTCGGCGGGTCGAGCAAAAGCCAGCCTCATAAAGCCGCTACGGCTCGTTTACCTTGTCGTGCGCGATTTGCTCGATGGCCAGCTTTCGATGCGGGCGATGAGCCTGGTGTACACCACCATCCTGTCGTTGGTGCCGCTATTGGCCGTGACATTTTCGGTGCTCAAGGCGTTCGGGGTGCATAATCAGATCGAGCCGACGCTGCAAAACCTGTTGGCTGCCCTGGGTCCAAAAGGCCTGGAAATCAGCAAGCGCGTGGTCGAGTTCGTCGAGAACACGAAGGTTGGCGTTCTCGGTTCTATCGGGCTGGCACTGCTGATTTATTTCGTCGTTTCGCTAGTGCAGAAGATTGAAGCTAATCTGAACTACATCTGGCACGTCGCTCAATCCCGCAGCCTGGCGCAGCGATTTAGCGAGTATATCAGCGTAATCTTGGTCGGACCGGTGCTGGTCTTTTCGGCGCTCAGCCTCACCGTCTCGATCGAAAACACCGCTTTGGTGCAAAGGCTTCTGGCGGTGGAGGCTATCAGCACTTTGGCCTACCTGGTGGGCAGGCTGATCCCCTACGTGTTGGTCTGCGCTGCTTTTACTTTTTTCTATGTTTTTATTCCGAACACGCGAGTGAATCTGCGCTCGGCCTTGGTCGGAGGTATCGCGGCCGGGGTTTTGTGGCAGACGATCGGCTGGCTCTTCGCTTCCTTTGTGGCGACCTCGGCCAAGTATGCTGCCATCTACTCGAGCTTCGCCGTGCTCGTGCTGTTCATGATATGGCTGTACGTGAGCTGGTATATCGTCCTGATCGGTGCCCAGGTTGCCTACTACAATCAGCATCCGCAGACGCCGACGTGGCGCCGCGACCGCTTGCGGCTGCTCATGGGTAGCATGCGCGAGCGCCTGACTTTGCTCATCATGGGCTTGGTCGGCTATCACCATTATTACAGTAAGCCCTGCTGGACGACGGAGAAACTCGCGTCGTACCTGCAGCTGGATGCCCAAGCGGTGCAGGCGGTGATCGACCATCTGGTGGAAGCAGGTTTTCTCGTGCAGACGGCAGCGGAATCGCCGGGTTACGTGCCGGCGCAGGACATCGAGAAGATACGCTTGCAAGCGTTGCTGGACAGCGCGAGGGGTTCGAGCAAAATCGCCCACCTGGAGGAAATCGCGTCACCGGTGCCGCAAGTGGATCGGGTAATGGATATGATCGATGCGGGGATCGCCGCCACGCTGGGAACGCAAACAGTCAAGAGTCTGGTCGAGGTCTCGCAGGAGCCACCACGGACAACCTCGTCATCGGTGAGCGCGAAACGAAAGAGCGTCGGCTGATCAGCGGGCCTCACGACTCCCACGGCATCGCTTCCAGATACTCGCGCAACTGTCCGGCGGTGCGGAATTTCTTCAGGATCAAGGAACGTTTGAGTCCGCAGCAAATCGCCTTCACCTCCGCCGGCTGGTTCAGGTAGTGCCGCTGACCCCCGATGGCGTCATAGAATATCCGAATCAGGTCGCAGACATCGTCGTGGATATTTTCCGGCCGTGGCGCGCCCCAGTGCAGCATGTCGATCAGCTTGACATCGAAGCCGAGGCCGTAGCGTCTGATGATGACATTATCGGTGTGCAGATCGCCGTGATATTCGCGCTGGTTGTGGATCATAGCGATGCCGGCCGCCAAGGCGTGCAGCAGGTGCAGCGCCTGGAAAAATCCGAGTCGTTTACCGGGTTGCCGCTCTAAAAATTGGCTGAGAAGCTCGCCTTCTACGTAATCCGATACCAGGAAGGTCAACGGACGTCGCTCGAACATGATTCGTTCTTGGGTGTGATACTGGATCAAGATCGGGCAATGTCGTAGCTTGTGAAGTTTCTTGGCATAAAAATTAACCGTGCGGTCACGCGGGTTCCGTTGCGGGAAAAAGAACTTCGCCGCACGTTCGATGCCCGTGGCCAGCTCGCGGATCTTGTAGACCTCGCCTTCCCAGCCAGTTCCAAGCAGTGACAGGACTTCATACTTGCGAGCAAGCACACGGCCGCGATAGAGATCGAAGGTTTCTACCATAGACTGATCGGCGTAGCACGAACGAAAAGGTGGTTGAGGGATAGTAAAGTGTGTGGACGTCGGCGCCAACCCCGGATCAAGACGGCAACGTCAAGCCCTCGGCGCCCCGGCAAACGCTGGACCGCCGAGGACGTTTAGCGGCGGCGACGCAAGAACCGGATGAGGGCGCGGCGTTCTTTTTTGTCCGGGCGGCCGCGCTGCGCGGCGCGTAAGGCACGCTGTTGTTGCAGTTGGGCGGCGAGCTGGGAACGCTTCTCGCGACTTTCGTCGGTCTCCTCATAGAGCCGGGCCGCGATCTCGGCCGGCCCGCGTCGGCCGGTGACGCCGCGCACCACGACATCGAAGACGAACGGCCCGCGCCGAATGGTCAGCGCGTCGCCGACAGACACCGCCCGTCCCGGCTTGGCGCGGGTCCCATTGATCGTCACCTTCCCGCCGCTCACGGCCTCGGTCGCGAGCGGCCGTGTCTTGAAGAATCGGGCCGCCCAGAGCCACTTGTCCACGCGCACCTTGTCGACTGGCAGTGTCTCAATCATGAGGCATGTCGCTTCCTAATAGGGTCGGGTATGCCGCTTACGCGCCACGGCTAGCCACCGATGCTTTGGCGGCAGGCCGAAAAGGCAGTTCGTTTTAAAGCCGACGGGCGCAGATAGGCTTGACCGCCCCAATCTCGCGATGGTAATGCGCGAGCAAGATCCTAGTGGATTTGGCTGGGCACGGCCGGAATAACGTCGGCGACGAAGATCTGCTTAACATCGACGCGATCCAGTACATACTGTTGACGGCAAAATTCGCAACTCAGGCTGACCGAGCCTTGCTCCGCCAGGATCGATTCGACTTCATCGGCGCCGAGCATGCGCAGCAGACCATTTACCCGATCGCGCGAGCACGAGCAGCGGAAGGTCAACGGAAGACTGTCGAATACCCGGATGTCTTCCTCATGAAACAGGCGGTAGATAATGTCCCGTGCCGGCAGACCGAGGAGCTCGTGGCGGGTAAGCGTGTTTCCCAACTGCTGCGCGCGCCCCCAG
>JABAOH010002674.1_pt3 | contig 15438 bp, 14 predicted proteins | sample 7062181 | NCBI WGS metagenome assembly JABAOH01 (sample SAMN14538630, study PRJNA623070) | marine sediment metagenome | biome: marine biome [ENVO:00000428]; feature: marine pelagic biome [ENVO:01000023]; material: deep marine sediment [ENVO:00002113]; isolation source: pool of 5 deep marine...
GTATCTCTCCGAAGGCGACGAGACATCCGCTGCTCCCTAGAGCAGCATCACCCAGGGAGTGAGCGCATCTCCCTTGTGCGCTGAAACCGGTGGAGCCCCACGCACCGTCGCGGCCCTGGAGATAGCGTCTGCTTGCCTACTGGTTCACTTCATGATGCTTTGAACGGGCTTCTCAGGAGGAACAGGGGATTACCTGGTCGCTCGGCCAGCTGGCTGATGTGCTGCGGGTGACATTCGTGGGCGCAAATGAGTGCCCGCTTGTTCTCAGGTGCAGTCGCCTAACTGGGGGCCAGAACTGCCAACAGTGAGTTGAAGGAGGATCGCATGAGCTGGCCAGTCAGGGAGAAGATCGAGGAAGGCGTGCTCAGCATGTTGCGGGTCAACATGGGGCTGAAAGAGGGAGAGCGGCTTCTCGTAGTCACCGATCCTCCCGACCTCTCCCTGTGGCAGGACAAGAGCCCTGCGGAGCTAACGAGCCAGCTGGAACGCTCCATGTTGGCCAGGATGGTGGCTGAGATAGCGAAGGAGTCCTTCCCCCACTCCACGGTGGATTTCTTTCCTTACCCTTCGGTGCGGATGCACGGCAAGGAGCCCGGCGAAGCGCTGGCCGAGAAGCTGCTTCAGGCCGAGGTGATCGTGGCTATCACCAACTACTCCCTCTCTCACACCCGTGCGCGGGCCAAGGCCACCGAGGCTGGCGCGCGCATCGCCAGTATGCCCGGCTTCGTGGCCCGTATGTTCCACCCGGACGGGCCCATGGCCGTGGACTACCACCAGGTGGGGGCCGACACGGAGAGGCTCGCAGCATTGATCACTGCATCCGAGAGCGGCGTGGTGCACTCACCGGCCGGGACCGACATCCGCTGCAGTCTGGCCGGCCGAAGCGGGGGAGTTGACTCAGGACTCTGTTCCGAGAGGGCAGCCTGGAGCAACCTTCCCGCTGGTGAAGCTTATGTTGCCCCGGTGGAAGGCACCGCAGAGGGGGTGATCGTGGTCCAGACAGGCTGGTATCCCCACCTCACCGAGGAGATGGTCCTTCACCTGGAACAGGGGCTGGTGGTCCGGCTCGAAGGCGGAGGAAAGGTAGGGGACGAGTTCAGGGAGCTGCTCCAGCTGGAGAGGGAGGAGGAGACATACCGGGCCCGTCGCAACCTGGCGGAGCTGGGCATCGGCACCAATCCCAACGCCAGGCAGCCGGACAACGTGCTGGAGGCGGAGAAGATCAAAGGGACGGTGCATCTGGCCATCGGCGACAACTCCCACATGGGTGGCACGGTAACGTCTGACCTCCACGAGGACTTCGTCATTCCCGAGCCTGATCTGCTCCTGGATGGAAACCTGGTCATCGAAGGCGGGGAGTGGCGAATCTGATTGAAGGAGACGTCAAGGTCGAGTCTCCGCACCGCCTGCCCAGTGTCCGCTCGTTGGCAACCAGGGCCTTCTCCAGGGGCCTGGAGCAAGGTGATGGTCAAATCATGGCTCTGGTTGCGGTATGCCAGCGAAGAACGCTGAGGGAGGAGGGACCGTCTATGGGGACTTCACCCAGAGCGGTCGAGATGACCAGTATGCATCGCACTGCGTGGGCAAGGGCAGCCTGAATGAATACGACACCACCGGGTGAGATCAAATACGCCCACCTCTTCGAACCCATCCAGGTGGGCAAGTTCAAACTACGGAATCGCGTCAAGTACGCGGCGTGCTCCATCTCCAACTTCAACACCCTCGAGGGGCACATCACCGACCGAGAGTATGCGCGCATGGAAGTGATCGCCCAGACGGGCTGCGGGTTGATCACCAACCAGGGCGCGTATCCAGATGCGAAGGGCGAAGGGAAGACGTACGTCCGGCAGATTGCACTCTACGACGACAAGTTCATCCTCCCCTTGCCGTTCTCTCTTTCCAGGAACTTCACCAGCTTCACCGTTCCAAGGTAGCCCGAGATTGTGTTCACCCAGAGGTTCACCCGCAACACAGCGCACGGACAGTGTTTTGCGCTGCATACCGTCTTGTCATGGCTGGCGAACTGACAGAGTGCCCATGTCTCATCTTTCCATTGCCTCCACCCCACTAGAATCTCGGCACCGTTTCGGTACGAATCCGCCACTATACCTCCCAATACCTTTGCTGGCTTGACCGTTCCAAGGTAGCCCGAGATTCTGTTCATTCAGTGGTTCACGCGCTTCACAGCGCGTGAACAGGACTTCGTTCTGCATTTCGCCTTCTCTAACCCGTCGAACGGACAAAGCGCAAGCGCTTATCCTGTCATGGTCCATGGCCCATATTCTACCAGAATCTTGAGACTATTGCCCGAGCCATGGTGTTTCTTTGCCACGTCCGGGGCGAGGTTGGCCGCCGATCCCTGGTTGAGGCCTGCGTTGTTGGGGTGTGCGCCTTCTGCAACTGTCGGCCGTATGCATTGGTGAGAGGGTGCTCAAGCAATTCGGGCTACTTCCTCGACCGTACAGACTTCAGCCATTCGTCCAATTGGCTCGCGGCGATCTCTCGTCCTCCCAGTCCAAACGCTAAGGCCACGGCCAAGGCGAATGCAGCCAGCAGCAAACCAAAGGCCAGGGTGATGATCTGGTTGGCCAGACCCATCTCGGTCAAGGCTATGGCACCGGCCAGGATAAGGATGGAGACACGGGCAGCCATGGCAAACAGGCTTGCCTGGGCTGCCCCGCTGGCCTGCACGGCTTGTGCTGCGAAATTCGCCAGCCAGAGCCCAAAACCGAAGACCACCAGTCCCAGGATCACCTGAAGCAGGAACACCGTGAGACCGGATATCAGAGTGGCTAGCTCAGCGAAGCCCAGTAGCTGCGATGCCTCTACGCTGGCCAAGAGCATGGTTCCCACCAGCACCAGGTATCCGGCGATCTCGGACGGCGAGGGCTCCCACTTGGTCTCCTCGGCGGCCAGGCCCAACCGCATGAGGATGGCGTCGAACCCAATCCCCGCCAGCACTCTGGCGACCAGTTGGGACAGAAGGCGCCCCACCACGTAGGCGATGGCCAGTAGCAGGATCGCTGCAAAGATGCCGGGGAGCGCCACCAGGACAACCCCCAGCATGTCGCTGGCTGGCTTGGTGATGGCATCCAGTCCCAGAGTGTTGAGGGCGGCGATCAGGATTGGGATCAGAACCAGTACGTAGCATACTAGGCCAATCACACCGGACAGCGTCTGTTTGCCCAACGCCTGATCCAGCCCCACCTTCTCGCCCAACTTGTCGGCACCCACAGCCACCAGCACGTTGGTCACGAGGCGCTGCACAATCCGCGCCGCGAACCAGCCGATGGCCAGGATGATGACCGCACCGAAGATATTGGGCAGGTAGGCAAGGACGGTGTTGATCATGCTCTCCACCGGGATCAGGAGTCCTTCCACAGCCAAAGCACCGAGCACAGCCGGCAGGAACAACAGGAAGACTAGCCAGTACACGACGTCACCCAGGGCCTTGGCCAAGCGGGAGCGATCCTCTTCCTCCACGCCGGCCAGACTGCCTAGGCGATCACTCAGCTCAGCGGCCTTCAGCACCCGCACAATGAGGAATCGCAGGATGCTGGCAATCACCCAGGCAATCAGAAGCAACAGCCCAGCGCCGATGATACGCGGTATGTACGCTGTCACCGCCGTCAGAAGTTGGTTGAGAGGCCCGGTGATCACCGTGAGACCCAGCACTTCGAAGAACGCCACCAACGCGAAGAGGAAGATTAGCCAGAACACCAGTCTGCCGATCCACCTCTCTATGGGGATGGCCGCGGCTCCCTCTTCGTCCCCGGTGACCCACGCTGCGATTCGGTTGTCAAGGGTCGTCCGATGCAGCAGCCTGCGTACCACTCCAGACACGATCCAGGCGATCAGCCACCCAACGAACAGTACCAATCCTGCTCCGACCAGTGTCCAGGCGGAGCTCAGGATCTGCTGGATGAAGTTGCTTAGTACCTCTTGCATCTTTCTACCTCCCGTAGTGAGTGTTGACTAGTACGACATTCATGGTTGAGCACCCTCACCGTCAACCTTTGTTAGACCCATTCATGTCTGTCAATCAGCGCTAACCAGAGTCATCTCGGCGGAGTGGGCGATGTAGTAGCCGCCACTGCGGCCTTCGCCACTGATGCAGGCACGTTGATGACGGGTGACGAAACCCCGCTGTAACTATCATATCGGAAACCGAGTGCGGACACATCGGGCATTCGTTCAGTCTGCTTCCTGTACAATCGTCTAGTCTTCCGATGAGACGTTCGTACAGGCAGCGGTCCTGACAACGGTCCACTGGATCTCTGTACGGAAAGGGAGTTCTCCAGACAGGTACTGACGAGAATTGGACAGTCGTGGGTACGTCGTCGACCGCGCATGGGTGGCAGGCCAACCAGAAGGTCTGGAAAAACGACTTGAGATCCCCAGGGCTTGATCGGTCCTTCGAAGCGCCTTACGGCCGACTCAGGATATGTCCAGCGGCGCAGGAAGGTTACATGAGGTCACCCCTCTGTCTGACAGGCCTTTGCGACATCCTCAGTCAGGAACTTGCACACGTCTGTGGGCGCGGTTACAATTAGGGTGTGACAGTCAACTGCGATTCCCTTACCGTCTCGGAAGGCTGAACAGCCCGGAACGTATCGGGGCGAGCATTGAGCGTTTGGAAGTAGACGGTTTCGTTCCCGCCTGCAAGATGCAGTTGAGGTGCAGGGACGGCACATCCTACCATGCTAGTCTCACCGTGACGCTGTCCATCAACAGGCGTCACGTAGCCTATACGAGGTGAGTATCATGGCCAGGAGAAGCAAACGCCAACCCCAAGACGAGCATCTGGAACCGCAAGCTAGGCCGTGTTTGGACGGGTTTTCGACCACTGTCCGGATGCCATTCTCCTGACTGATGCGGGTGCCGGCGTGATATTTGGATGCCAATCCAGCTGACTGCGAACTGGTGGCTGTTGCCGGGGAGGAATTGCTGGGGCTGCATCAGGCAGCCGCGAGTGCTGATCCAGAGGAGGAGCCAAAATGACGAGGGAAACACGTGGTGAAGGAGCGAGCGCTGCCCGACTTTCGGTGGGGGCACTTCCAAAGGTCGCAACCGGCATCCGCGGATTGGACGACATCCTGGAAGGAGGCTTCCCCGAGGGGCGGACGACAATGGTCATCGGCGGCCCAGGCACCGGGAAGACTGTCCTGGTGCTGGAGTTTGTGTATCGCGGGGCTGTGGCTGGCGAGCCGGGCATCATCGTGGCCTTTGAGGAGGAGGCCGACGCCGTGCGCCGGAACGCGGCATCGCTGGGCTGGGACCTGGCGCGCCTGGAGGACGCTGGCCAGATCTTCCTGATGGAAGCACGCCTGGATGCGGATGTGGTCCTCTCTGGCCCCTTCAATCTGAAAGGACTGCTGGCCATCATCGGCGGGCAAGCCGCGCGCATGGGAGCCAGAAGGATCGTAATCGACGCGCTGGACGTGCTCCTGGAGGTGTTTGACGATCCAGTGCGCCAGCGTTCCGAGGTCTACGCCCTCCATAGATGGCTGGCAGACAACCGGTTTACCAGCATCCTGACGATGAAGACGTCGCCGAGGGGGGAGCTCTTGCCCCAGTATGCCTTCCTTGACTTCTTGGTGGATTGTTCCGTCTACCTTGACCAACGCATGAGCGAGCAAATATCTACCCGCCGATTGCGGGTGGTCAAGTATCGCGGTTCGGGCTTTGGCCGCAATGAGTATCCTTACGCCATCACACAGGACGGCATGCAGCTTGTTCCGACCTCGACGGTTGCGCTTTGGCATGAGCCTCTTGGCCCCAAGATGTCCACTGGCCACCCGCGGCTCGACGAACTCATGGAGGGTGGCTACCGGCGCACGTCCTGCGTCCTGATCTCAGGAAGTACCGGCACCGGCAAGACCACCCTGGCCTGCACCTTCGTGCAGGCTGCCCATCAGCGTGGCGAGAAAGTGTTCTACATCGGCTTTGAGGAATCGGAAGCGGCGATGGTGGGCAGCATGCTCAGTCCGGGGATTGACTTGCGCCCGGCTTTGGAGGCAGGCACACTGCAGGTTATGACGGCTATGCCCGAAGCGATGGGCGCTGAGGAACACCTGATCCGCGCTCTGAGAGCCCTGGACGTGTTTCAACCGCAGCACGTAGTGGTGGACGCCGTCTCATCCTGCAAACGCATGGATGCGGAACAGGCGGCGTTTGATTATCTGGTGCGTCTGGTGAATGCCTGCAAGGAGCGGGGCATCACCTCCATCCTCCTCGATCAGACCGCTGGGTCCCAGGCAGAGCATCAGATCAGCGACATTGGCATTTCGTCCCTGGTAGACGCGGCAATCTTGTTGGGGTACGTCCAAGAAAAAGATGTGATGAAACGCGCGCTCTTGATACTCAAGTCGCGCGGCTCGGGACACTCGAACCGCTATCACGAATTCCTCATAACTGACCAGGGCATTGATATTGTCGAGGGTATGCTCGGCGGAGAGACGGTGGGTGGTGAGGCAGGTGCGAAATGAAGCTGACTGGCCGCGGGATGGGGGCGGAAGGCGTGGAAGCGAGAGGCGACAAGTTCCGTCTACTACTCTTTGTAGCCGGAAACGAGCCCAATTCACAACAGGCCAAGGAGAACCTGACTCAGCTTTGCGAGTGCCACCTGAAAGGGCGCTACGAACTGGACGTGATTGACGTGTTCAAGGATTTCGGAGTCGCACTAGAGGAAGGTGTGCTGGTGACGCCGGCGCTGATTCGGGTCGCTCCCCCGCCACGGGTCACGGTGCTGGGTAGCCTAGGCGACACTCAACAGGTGCTCGCCGCGCTGCGACTGTCCGGAGGTGAGTCATGAGCCATGAAGAGCTGACCTACGAAGAGCTCGAAGCCCGACTGGCCAGGGCGGAAGCGGTCATCGAAGTCCTGCGCGGCGAGCAGGTGGACGCCATTGTCGGGGAGAAACACCTGGCCTTGGTACGCCTGAAAGAGGTAGAGGACGCGCTGGCTGAGAGCGTGGAGGCGCATCGACGGCTGATGGAGCTTTCCTTCGATGGTGTTGCCATTTACAGGGAGGGGGAGGTCGTCTTCGCGAATCCTGCGCTGGCGGGACTTCTTGGTGCCGAAGATCCCGAGCAGCTCCTGGGAAGAGACGTGAAGGAATTCGTTTCCTCCGAATACCGAGAAGTTCTGGAGGATCGTCTGCGGCAGGTTCGGCACCAGGGAGAAGCCCCGTTGTTTGAAGAGAGGCTTGTTCGTCTCGACGGAACTGCTGTTGATGTGGAGGTAGCAGGAGTCCTCACCACGTATGAAGGTCAGCCTGCCGTACAGGTGGTGATTCGTGATATCACCGCACCAAAGTGGGCCCAGGAGGCACTGTCGCGGTATGCGCAGGAGTTGGCCGAACGCGTCAGACAACTGAATTGCCTCTATGGCATCTCCGCTCTTGTGGAGAAGCCCGGTGTCACTCTGGAGGAGGTACTTCAAGGAACAGTGGAGCTCCTTCCTCCCGCCTGGCACTATCCAGAGATCACTTGCGCACGCCTTGCCGTAGATGGGCAGGAGTATCGGACGGACAACTACGAGGAGACTGCCTGGGTGCAGACCGCGGACATCGTGATACGTGGCGAGCGAGCCGGAACGCTTCAAGTTGGCCTCCTGGAGGAGAGGCCAGCAAGCGACGAGGGCCCTTTCGCTCAGCAGGAGCCGCTTCTGATCGATGCCATCGCGCAACGTGTGGGGCGCATCATAGAACGTACGCGTGCGGAGGAAGCGCTGCGGCAGTCAACGAGAGAACTGACCCTCAGGAACCGGATCGCTCGGGTTTTCCTCACCACCACCGATGAAGAGATGTACGGTGAAGTGTTGCAGGTGGTTCTGGAGGCCTTGGAAAGCGAGTACGGGGTCTTCGGATACATAGACGAGGATGGAGCCTTGATATGTGCCTCCATGACCAAAGACATCTGGGACAAGTGCCAGATTCCCGATAAGGACATCGTATTTCCCCGCGAGACTTGGGGTGGCATCTGGGGCCGGGCCCTCGTAGAGGCGAAGTCATTCTACTCCAACGGCCCCATGCGTGTCCCCGAGGGGCATGTTCCCATAGAGAGGGCTATCGCTGTGCCCATCATCCATCAGGGGGAACCCATCGGGATTCTCGAGGCGGCCAACAAAGATACTGATTATGATGAGCGTGACCAGGGGTTGCTCGAAGCGATCGCTGGCTACATAGCTCCAGTGCTCCAGGCGGGGTTTGAGAGAGACAGAGAGGAGAGGGAGCGCAGGCGGGCGGAGGAGGCACTGCGAGAGAGCGAGGAGAGATTCAGAACCATGTACTCGCAATCGCCCATCTCAGTGGAGCTATACGACGCCGACGGCAAATCGGTGGACGCAAACCCGGCGTGCCTCGATCTCTTTGGCGTTGACAGCGTGGAGGAGCTGCGAGGATTCAGTCTGTTCGAAGATCCCAATATGCCGAGTGACGCAAGGGCGCACATCGAAAGAGGAGAAGCGGTCGTCTATGAGAATGTTTTTGACTTCGACCTTGTTGCACGGGAGGGCCTGTACAAGACATCCAAATCGGGGAGCAGATTCATTGACGTCCGTATCACGCCCCTGAAGGGAGCGGAAGGGGTCCCTGGCGGATTCCTGGTTCATGTGCAGGACATCACCGAGCGGAAGAGGGCAGAGGAGGAACTGCGCGAGACCACGCGTCTCCTGGAAACGATCCTCGACCACTCACACGTGCTGGTGGCCTGCATGGATCCCGGGTTCAACTTCCTGAGAGTAAACCGGGCCTACGCTGAAGCCGACGGGCGGGACTCGTCGTTCTTCCCTGGAAGGAACCACTTCGACCTGTACCCCGACGAGGAGAACCAGGCTATCTTCCAGAGTGTGGCAGCTACGGGTGAAGTCTTTGCGGCGTACGCCAAACCCTTCGAATATGCGGAGCATCCCGAGCGCGGCGTCAGCTACTGGGACTGGTCGCTGGTGCCCATCACGGAGGATGACGGCACAGTGACCGGACTCGTGCTCACCGTGGCGGATGTCACTGAGCGCACGCGGGCGGAGCAGGCGCTGTGGGAGAGCGAGGAGAAGTATCGTGATCTGGTGGAGAACATAGACGACGTCATCTACGCTGCTGACGCAGAGGGCGTTGTAACCTATGTCAGTCCATCCATCGAGGCTTTCGGATACACACTGTCAGAAGTCATTGGTCACACCTTCCCAGAGTTCCTGGTCCCAGAGGATTCCCGGTCTGCTGGGGAGACCCTATCTACACTACTCGTTTCTGGCCATTCCGTCGGAGAGAATGAGTATCGGATTCTGAGTAAGTCCGGCGAAGTGCGATGGATACGTGTTTCTAGCCGGCCTGTGTTCGCCGACGATCGCGTCGTTGGAGTGAGAGGAGTGCTATCGGACATCACCGAGCGCAAGAGGGCGGAGCGGCAATTGCTGGAGGCCAAGGAAGATGCCGAACGGGCCAGAGGTCTGGAAGGGGAACGCAGGCAGGAGGCGGAACGCCGTCGCCAGATAGCCGAGAGCCTGGCCGACGTGATGACCGTTTTGAACTCCAACCAGAGCCTCGACGAGGTGCTGGACTACATCGCCATGCGGACGGCAGAGTTGCTCGGCAACCAGGCGGTGGGCATATACAGGCTTGAAGATGATCAGAAGTTCGCGATCCAAGCTGCCCGGGGTCTCCTGGTCGCCTATGCCACTGGGCGGGACATCCCCATCGGCCATGCGGCGCTGAGGCGGGCCATGGCATCCCGGGAGGCTGTCCCAGTTCCTCGTCTTGGTCGTCACCCTAGCGCCGAAGGCGCGGCAACTCGCGAGGCGCTCCAAGAGACCCTTGCCAGGACCTGGGGCGACCTCTATCAGGCCTTGCTGGCTGTCCCCATCATCGTGGGAGAGGAACTCTATGGAGCAATTGCCCTCTACTACTCTGAGGCGCGCGAGTTTCCTGAGGAGGAGATCGAACTGGCCACGGTTTTCGGGGATCAGGTCGCCTTGGCTATCGAGAATGCCCGGCTTAGGGAGCAGGTGAGGGAGACTGCTGCCATCGAAGAGCGCGAGCGCCTAGCCCGTGATCTCCACGATGCAGTGACGCAGACTCTCTTCTCGTCTAGCTTGATCGCCGAGGCCTTGCCCCGGGTATGGGAACGCGACCCGGATAGGGCGCGAGAAGGGCTCAAGGAGCTACGCAGTCTGACACAAGGCGCATTGGCTGAGATGCGTACCCTCCTCTTGGAGTTGCGCCCGGCTGGTCTGACGGAGAAAGCGCTGGGCGAACTGCTTAGCCATTTGACACAGGCCATGACAGGCCGCAGCCGCGTGCCCATTAGGTTGACGGTCGAGGGGGACAGCCATCTACCGGACGAACTGCAAATCGCCCTGTACCGCATTGCGCAGGAAGCGCTCAACAATGTCGCCAGGCATGCTGAGGCCAATGAGGTGTCCGTTTGGCTGCACTGCGAGCAAGCGCGGTCAAGACTGCGCATTCGCGACGACGGGCGTGGTTTCGATCCAGAGGACACCTTGCCCGACCAGCTGGGTATGGGTATCATGCGGGAGCGGGCCAAGAGTGTCGGGGCCACACTGAAAATCACCAGCCAACCGGGGCAGGGGACCGAGGTTGCGGTCGATTGGCAAGAGGGGAACGGGAGGCCATCCGATGACTGAGTCGGAGATTATTCGTGTTGTGACGGTTGATGACCACGGGGTGGTCCGCAGTGGATTGCGGTTCTCTCTAAATGCCTTCGAGGACTTGGAGTTGGTTGCTGAGGCTGCAAGCGGCGAGCAGGCCCTCAAGCTGTGTGGTGAGGTCCAACCAGACGTAGTACTGATGGACATGGTGATGCCTGGCATGAGTGGCGCTGATGCGACGCGCGCTCTCTTGCGGGATCACCCGGAGGTGAAGGTGCTTGCGCTGACCAGCTTCCCGGAGGGGACATTGGTATGCGACGCCCTGCAAGCGGGAGCTGTTGGCTACTTACTCAAGGACGTGGGGGCGCATGAATTGGCCCAAGCGATTCGCAGGGCCCACGCAGGTCTCCCCACTTTCTCCCCCGAAGTGACCAAGGCCCTCGCCGAGGTGGCTATAGAGCCGTCGGCACTGGGCCGTGACCTGACCGAACGAGAGCGCGAAGTGCTCGCTCTGCTCGTTGAGGGGCTGAGCAACGCCGAGATCGCCCAACGACTGATGATCAGCCATCACACCTCCAGATTCCACGTCAGTGCCATTCTCTCCAAACTGGGCGCGACGAACCGGGCTGAAGCCGCCGCCCTTGCGGTCAGACACGGTCTGGTGACGTGATCGCGTGCGCTCGCCCCTAGGACCCTCATCAGCGGTTTCTTCCATTGATTACCGCGCAGCTCTGGCCAACAATCGCCACAGGCTGACCCCACTATACCAATCAGCTCTCTTGTGAACAAGCTCCCCAGATGTCGAGTTTGTGCGGGGGGCTTCGGTTTTGTGCGGCCAGGGTGACTCCGTGGTGGAAATCAGCTCTACGACTTGCAGCCAGAGCGAGACCAAGGCGCAAGACCCGTCCTGAGCCAGTCCGTGGATGCTTCGCCTCGGAGACAGTCCCCCTGTAACGACGAATTGACTTCTCCCTCTTCTCTCGCGGTCTTCAACCCTCTCGCCAACGGTGGGAAGCCAGTGCACTCGGGGCAGGAGCCGATTGCTGCTCAGAGTGACACCGAGGTACCAGGTACTCCACGGCTGCAGGCATTGACGAGCCTGAGTATTCTCGCTTCCCAGCTGTCCTTCTGCTTGAAAGTTCCGTTACGGCAGAATTAGAGGCGCTCTCCGAAGGCCACCACCTGTACGAATGTTCCGGCCAAATACTAGACAATCGTACAGGTAACAAACTGAACGAATGCCCGATGTGTTGGGAGGATTTTTCCTATATCATGGGTGAGGGGCGGTCGACAACCCTCTGGCGAATCACAGCAACCATTGGCTGACTCACAGCTGTGCTGCGACCGGGGCACGAAGCCACTGGTTTGCCTTGTGAAGGGAGCTTTATGGTGGACCAAGGGACAAAGATGCGCATCGTTGTGGGTGATAGGGATGCGCGCGTGCGCTCTGCTTTGAGGATTCTGCTTCGCGAGGAATCCAGCGTGATCTTAGTTGGGGAGAGCTCTGACCTGCCGAGCCTGGTGGCTCAGGTCAAGGAGCTTCAACCGGACCTCATCCTCCTTGACTGGGAGTTGTCGGGACGTCCCGCCGCCGCGTTGCTGCTGGCTCGAGCGAAACTCAAGTATCAGCCGAAGGTGATTGTCTTCAGCGCGCGGTCGGAATCGGAGGAAGAGATTCTGGCGGCGGGCGCCGATGCTTTTGTAAGCAAAACCGATCCTCCGGAAGCGCTGCTGTCCGCATTTCGGGAGGTGACACTGAAGTCAGGAGACGAGGTGGTCGATCTGGAAAAGCAGTCGAGTGCGTGAATGGTTGACCCCTGGTCGCCCGCTAATCTCGGGGTAGTGTTGAAGGAATCGGAATTATACGGTAGGGAGGGAACACGGCAGTAGCAGAAATGGCAGAGAAGGAGGTTGCGAGCCTTTGGTGGATCGTGTGGCTGCGCGCCATCGCGCCCCTCATCCTGGGGATTTTCCTTCTGGGTTCCCCCGGGATGACAACGGTGGTACTCGTCACCTTCGTGGGTGCCTTTCGGCTCATTGACGGGATCTTTTCGCTTGTCGGGATGTTCATTGACCGTTCGGCCTGGGGCTCGAAGCTAGCCCTTGGTATCTTGGGCATCCTGGTTGGCATATATGTCCTGCGGCACCCGATATGGGCCAGCGTCTTGGCAGGAGGCGGCCGCCTAGGTGATAGACTCCGCCCAGTTCAGGCTGCGGCGGAGATAGATTATGGGTGGGTCACTCTATAGTCCGCGCCGGTGACCCACCCTGGCTTCCATTCGCAGGCAGGAGAGGAACACTGTGGGGAAAGTGGAGAGTCCCGTAGAGTTGATCGTGGCGGCATTTCGCGAAGAGGACAAGGCTGCCAAAGTCTTAGCGGGGCTCAAAGAGTTCGACAAGGAAAAGGTCATCGGCGTCTGGGATGCAGCGGTGCTCGTCAAGGATCAGGACGGCAAGGTCTCTATCAGGGAGATGGCCGAAGAAAGGGGTATTAAGCGCGGTGCCGGCATTGGCGCTATTGCTGGCGGCATCCTGGGGATTGTCGTCGGTGGCCCCATCTGCGGCATCGTCCTGGGTGCAGGAGCCGGCGCCCTTACAGGTAAAGTCGTCGATCTGGGCTTTAGCGACAAAGAGTTCAAGGATATCGCTGAACTCGTGGGTCCCGGAAGCTCAGCAATCATTGCTGTGATCGAGCATAAGTGGGTCGGGCAGCTAGTGGATGCCCTGGACAAAGAAGGGGCGGAGATCATCCGGCAGGAGTTGAAGGACGAGCTGGCTTATACCATCGCCACGGGTATGGGAGAGGAGGAGGCAGTTAAGGCCTAATAGATTGTTTTGGCGAGGCAGCCGGACCCACAGATTTCTGCCGCGAACGCGAGGTTAAGACTCCTTCTCCGGCTGCCTCGCGTTTTTCATGCCGTTCGACACGCGCGGAAACATAGATTCACTGCGACGACAGTAACAAGGAAGCTCGCATGAGGATCATGAACAAGGATCGTGAGCATGATTTCCGAGAGGGGCTGTACAAACGGTGGCGCCACTGGAAAGACTGCTGCGCGAATTGGACGCCCAAGGACATGTCTTCAGGAACGTGTTTGTCGGTTGATGAATTAGCATCCAGACAGCTGGAGGGGGTCCGCCCCGAGCGTGTTGAGCAGGCTCACTCTCAAGAGGCGAGTGTATCGAAAGATCGAGCAGCGGAAGGAAGCAAAGCGCACAGGTTGACGTTGCGAATACGCACCCTTGGAAACGCGCTCCGCCTTNNCATCGTGCTAGGATCGTGCGCACCGACTCAGGAATCTATTGGCTAGAGTAGGAGATCAAAGAGATGGAAGAGCAGAAGCGTGAGCGAGGCTGCGGTTATGCAGTCATCGCGGTGCTCGTGATAGCGGGTATCTTGTTGACGACTGGTGGCGGAGTGCTGCTGGGTTGGCTCATAGGCCGTGGCAGTCTCAGTAGTACTCCAGTGGCGCAGCCTTCGCCCACCAGAGCAGCGGTGAGGCCCACCCAGGTCGCTCATGTGATCGTGACGGAGGATTCGGCGATCGTCGAGGCGGTGGCCGAAGTGAAGCCTGCGGTGGTCACGGTGATCAACACCTTGCCCCCACAACGAGACATATTCGGGCAGGTGGTAGAGCCACAGGCCTCTGGATCGGGCGTGATCATAAGTGCGGAAGGATACATCGTCACCAACAACCACGTGGTGGAGAACAGCCAGAGCCTGGAGGTCATCTACACAGATGACACGAAGGTTCCCGCCACGCTTATCGGGGCCGACGTGTTCTCCGACCTGGCGGTGGTCCAGGTCGCGGGAGAAGTGCCCGACGTGGCGGAGCTGGGCAACTCGGCATCGCTCCAGCCGGGAGAACCAGCCATCGCCATCGGCAGTCCTCTGGGCGTCTTCAAGGGCACGGTCACCGTGGGAGTAGTCAGTGCCGTGGATCGCCGCTTGGAGGTGGCGGAAGGTCTGTGGATGGAGGGTCTCATCCAAACCGACGCGGCGATCAATCAGGGCAATAGCGGTGGGCCGCTGATCAATGCGGCCGGCCAGGTCATCGGGATCAACACCGCCATCGTGAGAGGTAGTCAGTTGGGCGCAGTAGCAGAGGGCTTGGGCTTTGCAATTGCCAGCAACACGGTCAAGGAAGTGAGTGAACAGATCATCCAGTTCGGGAAGGTCCGACGACCCTATCTTGGCGTGCAGTGGGTACCCGTTGACCCCCAAGTGGCCTCGGCCTACGAGCTGCCCGTGGAGTTTGGCGCCTACATACAGGAAGTGGAGCCTGGCACCGCGGCTGATAGAGCAGGTTTGGAGCCAGCAGACATAATTACTGCCATCGATGGTCAGCGTATCGACGCGGAAAACGGCTTCGTGACCGTGTTGATGCGCTTCGACCCGGGCGACGAGGTGCAGCTCACCCTCGTGCGCGAGGGCAGGGAGATGACCGTGAACGTGACCTTGGGTACCAGGGAATGAGTCAACCCGCGAGCGGCACTCCAAGACACCGGGTGTCGGCGTGCATGATTCAAGATGAGAGAGGATAACAACAATGCGCGACAAGTTCCTGTTCTTGATCGCGACGCTGATATGCGCCAGCCTCGTACTGGCAGGTTGCCGCACTGTGCCGACCGCGATTGAGAAGACTGTCTACGTCGGTCCCATCGTGGTGGACTGCGAGGGGGACGGTCCACAGAAATGCCTGCTGGTCAAAGAGAATCCAGACGATGAATACACACTCTTCTACGAGCAGATCGAGGGTTTCGAGTACGAAGAGGGTTACGAATACGAATTGCGGGTGAGGGAAGAGACTGTCGAAGACCCCCCAGCCGATG